>VFQT010002367.1_pt1 | contig 19610 bp, 19 predicted proteins | sample 3512381 | NCBI WGS metagenome assembly VFQT01 (sample SAMN10412376, study PRJNA504923) | tailings metagenome | isolation source: Relicate 2 Philex TSF3 active mining site | place: Philippines: Tuba, Benguet | collected 2017-08-29
CCGAAGTGGGGAATTCTAATTGTCGCCAGGGGGGAGGAATAATTGTCGTTGAACACAAGAGCCCAACCCCAACTCCGTCCCGAGAGCAGTAGAGCACGCCGACCCTATCGGTCGTCATAACGTCCGCTGAACCCATCGGGGCAGGGAAGGGGGCCTGCTTCGATGGCCAAACCAAAGGAGTGCCCATGAAGCTCAACAACCCTCGAAAGAAGAGGCTTACCCTGAAACAACTCATCGCCAGTCTGGTCATCAACCCTGAAACAGGAGTCGTCATCTGGGCCGGCAACAGGCGGAAGCAACGCGGTTCGCTTCCGGAACGGAAGGACTCGGATTGCCTGAACCAAGTCCTCAAAGGGTTGACCTTTCCGCCCAAGCCGACCGAGTGAGGATGAGGTGGTTCTCCGTTTAGCCCGACAGGCGAAATTTTCCGATGACCTGAGACTTTCGGACTCCAATAACCTGGGACTTCATCGCTCAGGCCTTTGGCCTTTGGCCATAGTCGCCGGCCAGAATCCCGCGGATTGAAAGACTCTCGTCCAAATCTGGCCAGTGCAGGCCAAACGGGGAAATCTCGATGTGCTCCAACTCCTGAGGAGTCCCTTGAGCCAATCGCGGATTCAGGGCTACCGGAAACCTGACTTCCGAACCGCTGCGCATGGTCACGACGACCATCCCGTTGAGATGAACTGCCGACGAGGCGTTATCGACCAAGGTGTTCATGCGATTTTTGCGCGTTGTACAAGCCTACCGAGTGCCCCTAGGCCTTCAAGGGTTGACGATGACGTCGCCAGGGGCGCTGCTCACCTTCCTGCACATGATTCCATTGATGATACCGCCCGCGAAGGTCGCTTGGTATCGGCCGAGCAGCGTCCTCTTGGCACCAGCAGGCAACCGGTAGGAGGTGGAAGCGATTCCGGAACCCGGGGCGGTCTGGGTTGGCCGACCCACCGGACCAAAGTCGGCCAAACCCGTTCCCGTCCGGTTCACCGAACGAAAGGCCTCAAAAGTCACAGAACCGGGAGCCGTCGCCAATGGGATGTATTCGAACTTCCGGGTTTCAGTGTTCCAGAACTTACCGTAAAGGGTGGCCGAGACCGTCACCGTCTTTCCCGATTTGCCGGGGACCGGTTGCAGGGGACCGAATTCAGCGCCTTGGAAATTGAGAGCGGCCTGAGCAGAGAGGGTGGCCAAACCGATGCTGAGGGCGATGGAGCGGAAGTTGAAGGTCTTCATGGGGCGATGTTGATTGAGATGTTTGTTTTTTCTTGGCCGACAAACCCGTCGGCTTCACTGACTCCGAACGGTGAGCAGAATGTTTTTTTGGAATTAATTTCGGAAATCGACACGAGGCCGATGCCTGGGCACCGACGTAGACCCCAACCGTTGAGCCAAGTCCTCAAAGGCCTGACGTTTCCGCCCAAGACAATCGCGTGCGGCTCTGCGTCCAGACCTGGCCTTTTGTCAATCGCACCCAAGTCACAGCCATCCTCTTGGGAGGCGAATCGGTGAGGCCGACCTCGATGTCCTGACCTGGGGCCCCGTCCTTGTAGAGGCGGGTCAGGGTGTTTTCACCAGGACCTCCAAGCTCTGGCCTTTTCGGGGTCAAGGTCGACTGCTGAAGCAGGTTCCACCGTTGACCCCCGGCCCTCCGCGTCGGTCCCAATCCGAACCGCGAGGAACCTTCGGCTGGAACCCTTTGGAGAGACCCAGACGGCGGCCTTGAACCTCGGCGGAAGCACGGGGTTGTCCGTCTTCACGTTTACCGCCCTGGCAGACGGCAACCGTTTCTCCTCCAAGAGTCACCACCCTCTCTCTCTTGGTGAAGAGAGGGAATGGTCCCTCTCAGTGAAAAAGGAGAAACTACGATGAACACCAAGAACAAACCCGTGCACGACATCCGCCTCGGAGCCATCAAGGCCGCCATCTGGGCCAACTCGACTCCAAAGGGAACCCGGCACTCGGTGACCCTGACCCGCCTCTACAAGGACGGGGAGCAGTGGAAGTACTCGGACAGCTTCGGTCGGGACGACCTCCCGCTCATCGAGAAGGTGGCTGACGAAGCCTTCCGGTGGATTTGCGCCAACGCGAAATCCACGTCCGAGACCCCGACCGAAGCGGTCGAGGAAGTCTTGGCCGAGGCCAACGTGTAGGCCTTGAGGAACCCTGACCCGGCTTCGGCCGGGTTGGGGTCCTTCCATCGTTGGGGGCGGTGAAACCGGCAAGCATCCTCATGTGACTCCTGAGGGGAGCCACCTAAGGCCGGACTTCGCCCGGCCGAACCCCACCTCCCACCCCCGAACCCGAGAGGTGAGACGGCCAAGGCAAGGCCGCCCGTCCGCGTCCCTCCAGCTCCCGGGCGTCAAGGTTCGCTCCGCTTTCCACCGTTGACCCCCTCCCGCCTCCGGGCCGCTCCCTCCCCGGCCTGGGGCCGTCTCGCAGTTCTTGGTTTCACGGACTGGCCTCGGAAGAGGCGGCGGTGACTCCCAGGGGGGAGTCAAATCACCGCCCCCTCTCCTTCCGGCAGGTCCGTTGGTTGGGCTGGGGGCCCTTACCAGAGGAGAAACCCATGACACTGAAACACGACCTTGGAACCTTCGAGGGATTCAACTTCCGGGAGCAGGCCGCCCTCGACCGGAACGTCACCGCCGACGAACTCGTCGACTGGGACCATGACGGGGCAGGGGAGGCCGAGTTCTGGCCCGCCGGGGACCATCCTGGCGTGGCCGCACTCTTCGACCGCCGGAACGCCGTCACCGGTTCCGAGTTGGAGGCCCTCGATGACCTCCTCCGTCACCTGGGTCACGATGGCACAGAGACCTTCCTCCGTATCCGCTTCGCGGTTCATGACCGGGGCCTCGACCTTCGGACCGTGACCCCGGACGAGGTGGAGGACGTCCTCTTGTACGTCTACCGCGGAACCAACTTCGGAGACCTCTACCGCGAGGCCGGGTACGAACTCTTCGAGTCGTACTACCCGGACCTCTATGCCCTTTGGGAGAAGACCCCCTGCGATGGGTTACATTTCGACCCAGTCGCCTTCCTAGAGTCGCCCGGGTTCACCCTCTCCGAGGTGACCCTCGACGGGGAGAAATGGCTCCTCGTCCATCCCGAGTAAGGCTCCTACCGGGACGCCTGACCGGGGTCTCTTGGCAGCGGCCTTGTGCCGACTGCCGAGCCCCGGTCCACGTCCTATTCCGTCTCACTTCCCATCGACCCTCTTTCGCCCAACTCTCCTCCGTTCTCGACCCCTCAAACCTTCCTCCGCCCGCCCTTTTCGATGATTCGAGCATTTCATCGGTTTTCCGATGTCACAGACCCAATCGACGGTATAGCCGGTCCTGCCGCGTCGGAAGCCAAACGCTGGTAGCCTGACGGTCCCACGGGCAACCTAGCGTTTGAATAAGCCTTGTGTTTACAGCGAGTCGATGGAGTGTCGAAGCCTATTAGTTGGTTCATAGCACCGGTTTGCGGCTTTTGCCGCCGCGCCTAATGGAACAACCACCTTATGGTTCGTTCGCATCAGCCCATCTCTGACTCATTGTCATCACTCGCTGACACAGCAAGTTCAGACAGTTTGAGTTACACGTGCTGCGAATAAAAATAATTAATATATAAAACCATCCGTTCGAGGCTCTTGTTTTTATGTTCAATCATGTTTCGAGAAAAACAGGAACGGCAGATATTGCAAAGTATTATAATTTTCTGTGGTCGGGGTGTTAGACAAGTTGGGTGAATCTGTTACACATTATTTTGGAGCATACCCTAGTTGTTGTCATGGGTAACAGTTTGTATTTAAAAATAATTTAGTTTAAAGGTACAGGGTAAATGGTTTGTATTTGTAAAACAACGCACGTGGGTATTGATGTTGACTGGGATGACCGTAAACATGCAAATCGAAGCGATTTAATCATTACTAAATTTTAGATTATACAAAAATACGACATCGCGGGATATGTTAAATATTTTACTATTGATTAATTTCTATAGTTGCAGATTTAAACCGTTCCTTTACCTGCACATCTTCCCACGAATAAGGATAGGCACCCACATGAGCTAGACGAATTGATGTATCAACCATTAACTGATAACCACACCGAGCGGCGCGTTCGCAGAATGAGTAATCTTCTCCCAGCAATACACGATTTTGACCCTTACCAAACTCAAGATGGCGAAAATAAGGAACCGCATACGCTCCATTTCGAAATTGGAATGGAATCATTTTTTCTTTTTTCTGCACGGCTTCGTACACTTCCTTCCGTGTGAGAAAAAAGCCTGTTCCGATATACTTCACTGGCATTAAACCACCCGTTTCACCAAAATTCACATGTTGCCTCTGCTTCAAAAATCTACACGCAAACCCAAACCCACCTTTTTTAACATAAGCACCGCCAACTAGAGGCAAGGAGTGTCTTCTCAATTTGTCGACGTCGTTCGGATGAAAACGGATATCAGAGTCAATCCACATCAACTCCGAGAAACCTTCGTGTAAAGCCTCAGAGGCAAGAATACTTCGACCCCTCGAAATATCAGATAGCCCCTCTACTCGTTTTACACGATAACCACGCGCTTCAAGAGCAAGAAGTGACTGCTCGCAGTATGGGTCTATGCTATCCCTGAATGGCACAAGTACACAACACGGAAGCTTACGGTTTTCATTCAAGTTCGCGTCAGACATGCAAATCAAAATTAGAGTTAATACAATTTAGTATTAATCAACAGTGAATGTGTTTTATATTAATTGGTTTTCAAAGTATAATACTGCTGACCGTTGAAAACGCCGTCCGTTGCCTGTCCATCATTGTTTGGAATTGCGACAAATGAGCCTCCTGGATGACTGGAACCTTCTGTCCTAAAACCATAAACGTCACCTTCGACGTTTTGCCCGTTTATACTTGAAATATCTTTGAATGGGTCCAGTGATGATGTTGTTTTGTTGGCTACATCAATGGCGTTCTGAACAAAAGTTGCATATTGTCCCGGCGGGCCAGAATTCGCGATGGTCATGATGCTATCGATCCTTTGCTGAACATCGCTTGAAATGACTACATTTCCGCTGCTATCTTTTGAGAATCCGGCAAATTGATTTGATGCAGTTATAATATCTATTTCGTTAGTAGCACCTGATGCGTTAAATATCCCTGGCTTGGTCAAGCGGTTTTCAAGAACTTTTTTTATTACCCGCATTGACTTTTTAGAATCATCGGCATTGTAAGACGAGTAGCCAGGGTTTTTTACCTCTGAAAGCATTAGACGAGCAATGACACCGTCTTCAGAGGTTATAGACGGTAGCGTAACGTTTGATGGCATATATTGATAATTTTGGTTTATGGTTGGTGACTTAGAACTTGCATTTTTCCTTTTGCAACTGCATCGTACATTCGTTCGAGAGCCCACTCCCAAGTCTCTAAATAGGTCGATGTTGCAAGAGAGCGATCAGTGGGGAGTTTAAAATTTTTTGAATCAAGTGACCACGATTTACCGATTACAAGATGAGGCATAGTGACAGAAGCAGTAGTGACTTCGCCAACAGGAAAAGTGAAAAGCATATTCTCTTCCTTCCAGTATATTACGTAATTGCTACCGAGGTTGGCTTTTGGAGGAATAAAAAAAGTGTTTAGTACACGGCCGCCCTTAGAAAAGCCATAATTTGCAAGGGCCATGAAAAACCGATTGGTGCCTACCGGTGACTGCAGAACCGCTGGACGATTACCAGACCTAATAATAAAAACAAGTTGGACTAATATTATTGTAAGCAACAATAAAACCACACTTACCGAACGGCTTGTGAATTTTTTATTTTGAAACATAAAAAACAAGTTTTAATTATTCAAACCATTATACTATCCATAACTGTTTAATGATATGAACCCAACCGCGAATCGATGTAAATTCGATATTAGTTAAAATACATGATTTCCCAAGAGGCTGGCGTGCGTCTGGACCAAGTCTTCGTGCCTGTCCATCCGTTAGAGATACGTTGGTTCCACCCCAAATCTTTCACGAAATCTTTAGTCTACTTTCTTGCAGGTTGCGAGTGCTACACTGTGATTGCTCAAGACTTGACCACGCCAAAAGAGACTACCAAGGGCCGAAACTCGGTCGTCAAAAACGACCACCTCGCTCATGAGTTTGATAATCAAATATTATGGGTGAGACTTTTCAACATGATTCTGCCGTTTCAGTGGTTTTCGGTCCCACTTTCTGGGGCTTCACCAGTCCGTGCTCTTCGTCGGCGACGCGGGACCCCCGATGGGGGTAGAGCCGTCGCGGGACGAAGTGCAACGGTCGTTCGATAGCGTCCCGCGGCGTGCGACTGAGCCCCATCGGGGGGACCGCCGGTGGAACGCCCAAGGCCTCCAGCCCCCGTCTCCGTCGCGGTCTCCGGCTTGTCCGTCTCTTTGCGCGCACCTACCATCATCGCCGCGAACCTTAGTCGGTAGCTTCGACCCTGCATGCGCACGACCTCCGCTCCCTCCAGGGTAACCGTCTGGCAACGACGCAGCTCTTTTGGGCGGGTAACTCTTCATGCCGAAGGCATCCAGGCACAGCAGGTCAGGCTTCAAGTACCGAGCCGGTGCCCAACGGGTCTCGGCCGGGGGCAGGTAGGCCTGCAACTTACGCACCAGTTCGAAGACCGAGCAGTCCAGCACCTGGAAGTCGGCCGAGAGCGTTGCATAGCAAATGGTATTTACTAAGTGACTTATCCGCTTCTCAAGACCATTGGCCCAGCAGTTGCATGTCGCGGCTGTCACGCACGAACTGCACCCTGGCCAACTGTCCATGCCGCCTATTTTCCCATCGACTCCTTTCCGCCCTTTTCGATGATTCGAGCATTTCATTGATTTTCCGATGCAGCACACCCAATGCACCACAGTGCTACAAACCACGTCAAAAAGATGCATTCCGAGTCCTAAAAACAGTATTATACTACCGTATACGGAATGAATACGATGCATCCAATTTCCGTCATAGAAACACCCACTGAATCGGAATAAAACAGCGTATACACATGCCAAAGCCTACTGAACCATTGACGTTTCGGGTCGACTTGGAGACCCATGCGGACCTTACCAAGAAGGCCCGCAGCCATGGCATCAAGAAGTCCGACATCGCCCGCCAGTACATTCTCGAAGGGCTCCAGGGCAGCGAGCGCCTGGCCGACTTCCAGCGGAAGCTGGACGAGGTGTCCGAGCGCCTCCTCATCGTCACCCAGGAACTCCAGCGACTTCAGCAACAGGGCGAGCGGACCCAGCGGTGGATTGACGCTTCGACCTCGGTCTTCATCGCCTATGCCGAGAAGACAACCCCGGAGGCTGGAGCCGCCAAGTGGCAGGCGACCAAGGAAAGACGATGACCCATGCTTTCCCTGTCCAAAATCTCCAGCGCCTCCGGGTGTGACTACTACCTGGAACTGGCCCGCGAGGATTACTACCTGAACGGGGGGGAACCCCCCGGAAGGTGGTACGGACAGGCACTGGGACATTTTGGCCTCAAGGAGGACGACGTCGTCGAGGCCAAGACCCTCAAGACCCTCTTCGCCGGGTACCACCCGGTCACCGCCGAGAAGCTCGTCCAGAACCCCGGCTCATCCACACGGACCCGTGGGTGGGACATGACCTTCTCCATGCCCAAGAGCGCCTCGGTCCTCTGGTCCCAGACCACCCAGGAGAACCGACAGACCCTCCAGAGAATCCATGAGGAGGCGGTCAAGGCCGCCCTCGCCTACGCCCAGGAAGTCGCTGGGCACACCCGGAGAGGGAAGGGGGGCCATCAGATTGACCGGGCTGACCTGCTCTTTGCCGTCTTCCAGCACGGCACCAGCCGAGCCCTCGACCCGAACCTGCACAGCCACGCTGTCCTCCAGAACATCGGTGTCCGGTCCGACGGCACCACCGGCACCCTCCACACGCAGGCCCTCTACGACCACAAGATGGCCATTGGGGCCGTGTACCGGTTGGTGGCGGCCCATGGACTGAGGACCCAACTCGGGGTCCATGTGGAGGTGGAAAAGGACCTCTACGAGGTGGCTGGAGTAGACCGGACGGTCTGCGATGTGTTCTCCACCCGGGCCCGGGAGATCCGGGCCGAGATGGAGCGCCTAGGCCTCCATGGCTCCAAGGCGGCCGAAGCGGTTACCTTGGCCACTCGCCAAGCCAAGGAGACAGCCATTCCTCGGGAACAACTCTTCGAACGCTGGCAGCACGCCGGTCGCCTCTTGGGATGGTCCCAGCATGAGGCGGAAAAGGTTCTGCACCGCGACCCCTTCCAGCCGGGTATGGAAGTGCCCCTACCGCGCATGGCCGAAGAGGTGTTCGAAAAGTTGGTCGACAACAGCACCGTGATTTCCAAGAAGGAGTTCCTCACCCGTCTCGCTACCCGGGCAGTCGTCCACGGGGCTTCCCTCCAGCAGGTGAAGGAGGCCGTGGCCAAGGAGTTGGCCTCCGAGCGGGTGGTCCTGGCAGGCCTCGTTGGTACCGAGATGCACTACACGCGGGCCGACCTCCAGAACGCCGAGGCGTCTCTGGCCCAGCTCCTCAAGCAGGCCCAAGGCACCCGGCATCATGTCTTGTCTCGGGAGATTTACCGCAAGGTCATCCGGGACCACCCCAACCTGAGCGACGAACAGAAGCAGGCCGTCCAAGCCCTGACCCGCCGGAAAGGTTCCGTGGCCTGCCTGACCGGCATCGCTGGGGCAGGGAAGAGCACCACCAACGAAGTCACCAAACAGGCCTACCTGGCCGCGGGCTACACCGTGATCGGGGTGGCTCCTACCAATCAGGTGGCCCGCGCCATGGAGGACAGCCTTGGGGTCCCCAGCTCTTCCATCCACGCCTTCCTCAACCGGGACAAGGGCCGCGAGGTGCAGCAGGAGGGCAAGAAATTCGTCTGGAAGGTGGATTCAGGGACGATGGACTCCATCCGGAAGCAGCTCCCCTCCACCAAGGTCCTGAAGGTTGGACCCCTTCGCATCGAGGCCCAGGCCACTCGGCCCTTGGCCGGTTTGCACGATGGGGTTTTCCGGAAGACCAAGATTGCCCAATGGCTCGGCAAAACGACCTGGGGCCACATCAAGGTCAGCCTTCCTCGAAGGCATCGCGGTCCGACTCGTCCGAAAGACAAGCCATGGCGGACGCTCCTCTCCATGGCCGGGGTCCGGCTGGAGGTCTGGAAGCATCCTCCCTGTTGGAAGGCCATGGGGCCCATGGGCCGAATCCAGCTCCCCTACCTGAAGCTCAACGCCAAGGCCAAGGACCCCACCCTCATCGACAAGAAGACGGTCATCTTCGTGGACGAGGCAGGAATGGTGGACACCAAGCTCATGAAAGACCTCCTCCACCGGGCTGCCGCCGCTGGAGCCAAGGTCATTCTGACTGGCGACGGTCGCCACTCCCAGCTTCAGCCCGTCCAGGCCGGAAACCACTTCCGGGAGATTGTCCGGCAAACACCGTCGATGGAGCTGAAGGAGATTCGCCGCCAGAAGTCCGAGGCGGACCGCGAGGTGGTGCGCCGCCTGGCTTCCGGTCAGGCCGAGAAAGCCATCCAGAGCCTGATTGAGCGGGGCCGCTACCACGAAGCCCCCACCAAGGAAGAGACCGCCCAGCGGCTCATCGAGGTCTGGTCCGAGAAGTACCGGCAGAATCCCAAGTCCGGGCTGATTGTCGCCGCCACCAACCAGTGGAACGACCATCTGAACAAGGCCGCTCAGGAAGTCCGACAGAAGGCTGGGCTCCTCGGGCCTGAAACCGTTCCCGTGGGCGACACCCACTTCCGCACCGGCGACCGGGTGCTCTTCACCGGCAAGTCCAAGGACATCGGAGTCATCAAGGGAGACTCCGGGACGGTCACCGCCATCCGCGGTAGCCTCATGACCGTGGAACTCGACACCAACAAGAAGGTGAAGGTGCCCACCGCCGCATTCCGCGACATCCGGCTCGGGTACTCCATCACCACCCACCGCTCGCAGGGAGCCACGGTCGACAATGTCCTCATCATGGCCGGACCGACGTGGATCAATCGCGAGCTGTCCTACGTGCAAGCCTCCCGGGCCCGAAACGAAATCCACGTCTTCTGTGACGAGAAGACCGCAGGTATCGACCAGAAGAACCTCATCCGCCGCATGAACCGCAGCGAGCGGAAGGGGACCATTCCCGAAGCCATCCAGGAACGCCGTCAGCGCATCGAGGACCGATTGTCCGAGCGCAAGGAAGAGAAGAAACAACCTCCTCTGGACAGAACCCAAGAGGAACAACAGCGTCGTGTCCGAAGCCTCTCCCCGTGAAGATTGATTGCCCACATGGCTGTGGAGCCACGTTCTCCATGATGGCCACTGTATGCCCCGGATGCGGAAAGCCTGCCGGGGCGTCCGATTTCATTGCCCAGAAGCTCAAAGGGGCTTGGCGGGAAGGAAAGGAGCGGGCTCTGACGGCCGAGTGTCCTGCGTGCCATCAGCCGTTTCCGATGACGGCCGACCAGTGTCCGTCGTGCGGCAAGGACGTCGGTGCCATCGCCATGATCAACGAGTACGCCTCGCCTCTCGTGGCCACGGCCATCTCCATCCGCCGCCGGGCCGAGCGGGCCACGCCCTTCGAGGCGTGGATGATTCGCTTTGGCTACTTTCTGGCCAGTTTCGCCACGCTCATGCTCCTTGTCAGTGCGGCGGAGAAGAAGTTCGTCAACGGCAACGGGAACTGGCTCACCGCGGCTCTGGCCACCCTCATCTACCTCGGGCTTTCACTCCTCATCCTGACGTGGATTCTGCCCAAGAACATCGGGGCCCTCCTGGCCCGATTGAAGGTGCTGATGAAGCTCTCCTTCTTCTTCAACTACATCTCGACCGTCTTCATCGCCCTCTTCGTCACTGACCACTGGAGGGCTCGGTCTTGGCTGCTGATTGGAACCCTGTTCGTCTCCATGCTCGGAGTCTGGTTCGCCTCCCGATTCCTTCTTCCCGCCTGGGCCACCGCTGGAGCCATTCTTGCCGGTCAAAATCCCCAGCAGCCGTCCGACCCCGCGTACCGTGGCGGGAAGAAACAGCACCTGCCGGACCGCTTCTCCTGAGCCATGGCCGACAACTCTTCATCCAGTTGGTTGCGAATCTTCATGGACGATTCGCCCAGCCACCCCGACCCCAAGAAGGCCGGGGTGTTCGGTGGTTCATCCGATGGCGGTCAGAGTGATTGGTTTTCGCGCATCTTCCTCAACCCGGCACCGGCCTCTGGGGTGGGCTCAACTCCCTCGTGCCTTCAGCCCAAGCGCGGAGCCGTTTTCTGGGGGATGCACGACATCTCGGTTCGAGCGGCCGGACGGCACATGCTCATCATCGGAGCCCCGGGCTCTGGTAAGACCGTCAGTATCGAGTTGTTCCTCCAATCGCTGGTGCACCGGCTCCGCGCACCGGTGGGGGATGCGCCGCCAGAGAAGCTCGTCCTCCTGGACGTGAAGGGAACCTTCTTCTCCTTCCTCACCGCCCAAGGGGTGCCGGAAGAGGACATCTACTTCCTCGACCCCTTCGATGAGCGCACGACGCCTTGGAACATCGCCAAGGACATCACCGGAGACGCGGCCGCCCAGAACCTGGCTTCCCTCATCATTCCCTCTGAGCCGAACGCCAGTACGAGCTACTTTTGGCAGGCCGCCCAGAGGACCGTCTGGGCCGCCATCGTCGCCTTGAATGGCCTCCGGCCCGGGGCCTGGACCCTGCGGGACCTCATCAACGCCCTCTCGTCCCCGGAGAACATCCAGCGCCTCGTCGCCCGGGTGCCCAGAGCCCGCATCAAGGCCGACCCCTACATCAAGGACACTCTCCACTTCCCCTCGGTCTTCACGACCATTGCTACCAAGGCGTCCCGTTTGGAGACGGTTGCGGCCCTCTGGCATCAGGCCAAGACCGACAAGCAGTTCTCCATCACGGATTGGTTCTCCAACGACCCGAGCCAGCGCCGCCACGGAGTCCTCCTTCTTGGGCACCGTCCCAAGTACCTCGAAGCCCTCAATCCCATCAATGGGCTCCTGCTGAGGATGATTTCCGACGAACTCCAGGCGTGGGAGGACGTATCCCAACCGCACACCTGGATTGTGCTCGATGAGTTCCGCTGGATGAAAGAGGTCGATTGCATGGCCGAGCTGCTCGGGGTCGGTCGCAGCAAAGGAGCCTCCATTCTTCTGGGCATCCAGGACGTCAGCGGGATGCGGGCCGCCTACGGGCCCGACCGTACCGACGAAATCCTCGGGCTCTGCGAGAACAAGACCTTCCTCCGTGTCGGCAACGCCGCCACGGCTGAGTGGGCGTCCAAATACTTCGGCGACCGCGAGGCCACCGAGACGAAAATCAGCCACACCTACGGTAAGGACAACAGTGTCACGCATGCCAAGGATGTCGTGACGCGGCCGCTCTTCCTGAACGGCGAGTTCCTGAATCTCGAAGCCCCGGAGAACCGCCCTGGGAGTCGCATCCAGGGCATCCACCATGTCCCGGATGTCGGCGACCCGTACTCCACCGATGAGGATGCTCAAGTCGTCTACGCGATGAACCGGAAGCCCTCGAAGGAGCATGCGGCCAAGTTTCCGAACCAGAAAAACCGGCCCATGGGTGACCAGAGCCTCCAGCCGTGGACCCCTGCGGAAGAGGACGCCATCCTTGGACCTCTGCCTGAAAAACCGAAGGCCTTGCCCGAAGCGGCGGAAGAGAAACCACCGGCAAAACGCAGCCGCTCCAAGAAAGCTGTTCGGGACGGGGCAGGGGAGGCCAACCCACCCAAGCCTGAGAAAGCGGAACCTGTCGACTCCGACCCCACCGACCAAGCTCCGCCCTTCAAGGACATCAAATCCACTTTCGGCGACTTCATGCGCCGGACCCTCGACCCATGAAACTCAAGACACCCAACCCAACCCAGCACCCAATCCGACAATCCGGAGGCATCTCCGTTGGAACTCTCCTTATGGTCTGCGTTGTCATCCTTTTGGTGGCGCTTGGGACCGTCGGATACCTCCTGCACAAAGCCAACAGCGAGACAGCCAAAATGAAAGCTGCCAAGGACCAGGCCGACGCCGAGGCGCTGGCGGTGCAGATTGCCGCCACCAATGCAGCCGTAGCGACCGCCAAGGCTGAGCGGCAAGCCAAACTGGCCGTTTCCAAAGCACGCCGTGACGACTTCGTCGCGCGTGCCAAAGGGGTCACCAACCAGCTTCATGCGGTCCTCGACCGCATTCGTCCCTTGCAGACGGACTTGGATAGTCTCCGCACCGGGGCCGCAGGACAGAGGGCTGCGGCCCATTCCGAGTTGGTCACGGCGGCAAGAGGCCTCTTCAACAAGGAGGCCTCAAAGCTCCCGAAAGATTTCGATGCCAATCAGCGTCTGGAGTCCGCCCGTCGCCTGATTCTTCAGGTGTCCCAAAGCGACCAGACTGAGTTCGAGCCTTCCGAGTCGATGACCACCGCCATCGACGACATTCGAAAGTGGAGCGAATCGGCCTCCAAGACCCAAGACGAGGTTGGGGCGTCCATCAAGTATCTCCAGGATGAGGGCGAGATTCGGGTGCCTCCTACTGGGGGTGGGACGCACCAGACGCTTCAGGCTGCCATGGATGCGCAGGTCGCCTCTTTCCAAGCCGGAATCAACAAGCAGACGACTGCCACCATCGAGACGGCCACAGCCTCAGCGGAAGTCGCCAAAGCCAAGGCGGAAGCCGAGCGAATCATCAATGAAGCGAAGATTCAGGCGGACCGTATCAAGGCAGGCATCAACGACGCCAACAAGGCACAGCAGGACGAGGCCCTACTGAAGGAGGCTGGGACCCCTGAGGTCCGACAGATTCTGGCCGTCATCGCCAGTCCTGGGATAATGGAAGCCGACGGACGACCCAAGGCGAGCGGCAAGCCAGGGCCAATGTCCTACAACGCTCTCGTCAGTGCCGGATGCACGATGCCAGGCACACAAGGAATGAAGAACCTCTACGGCGTGGCCAGTCACCCCGGTGACCGGGAGCGGCCGCGGTGGGAGCGGAAATACGGTGGTGTCTTCATGAACTACCCTGAACGGCGTGAGGCGGTCTCCAAAGCCCACGACACCCTCATTCGTCTCGGCCCCTACCTCGTGAAGGCGGGTGTTTTGGAACCGTGAAGCCGGGGCCTTCGTTTGGCAGATAATCGGATCCCACCATCGCGATGACGATTTGTCCGAACCCAGTAGCGTGGAACAATATTTACAAGCAGTTGCAGGCTTTTGCCCTGAGCCATCCGTGTGTTCCACCGGCTCCACCAGTGCCATTGGTTCTCGCAGGCTGGGCCTACAGCAACGACGTCGAGAAGAGGGACCGTTGGAGTCAGACCGTTTCCTGGGCCACTCTCAACGGTTGTCCGGAACTGACGATGGTTCCTGAGGTGGACCTTTATTCGACTGGCGCACCGACCAGTTATCAAATTGGTCCGCTCGGTGGGCCAATGAATCGTGAGTGAGACCGCGAGCCCAAGGGCCGTCCCTCAGTCGCAGAACTCGCGACCTACCTCGAGAGGTTGCAAACCAAATGGAAATCCGTGGTGGGAAATGAAGTCGGTAGCGCTACTCATCCGCTCGCATTTGCCGGAGCAAAGGGGAGGCGTCTCCTAATTCAGGCGGACCCTACGACCCGCCTATCATGGGGTAGCTCGACCTCGCTCTCGGAAGCAGAGGCGGAGCGACGCGATTTCACGGAGTGTCGGAAAGCTAGCAATCGAGCCATCCGGCCTCACGAAGTGGACCACATCGACTTCGTAACCTCCCAAGGTCCCATCGAGGCGACATAAACCGCGTTTGACGGGCTGACGGAGTCCTTTTCGGCGAGTCTCCATTCCCTCTCTCCGCATCTTGGAAGAGAGGGAATGGACCCTCTCGCCTCAAAAGGAGAACCCGTCATGAACAACAAGCCTGTCCACGAAATCCGCCTCGGCTCGGTCAAAGCCGCGGTTTGGGTGAATAGCTCGGCTACTGGCACCTGGCATTCGGTCATCTTCGGCCGCCTCTACAAGGACACCGACGATTCTTGGAAGACCACCGACAGCTTCGGTCGCGATGACCTACCCCTCGTGGAGAAGGTCGCTGACTTGGTCCACCGATGGATTCACGCCAACGGAAAACTAGAACCAGCCAGCGAGTAGTACCATAGCCGCTCACCGCCCGGGCGGCTTTTCCATTTTCAGGAGGACCCATGAAGCCCGAAGCACCCCGCACCCAGATTTCTCTCGGACGAACCGTCATCACCGCCAATGCCATGGCTACCCTTGACCCGGACAGCGTCCAGCAGGCCCTTCGCCGTCATGCCACCGGCGACTGGGGTGACCTCTCACCGGAGGACCGCCAGGAAAACGACCTATCCGCTCGGGAGGGATTTCGAATTCTGTCTGCTTACACCGATGCATACGGAACCAAGTTCTGGATCATCACCGAGGCTGACCGAAGCGCGACGACCGTCCTCCTTCCAGAAGATTACTGATACACCATTGCCACCGGAGCCCGGGCCCCACTCGCACGGAAAGGGCCACGACCGAGGTGCGCTTCGCTCCGGTCCCTTCCGGCTCCACCCCAGTCTCCGAAGGCCCCATTTCAAGGACCCGTGGCTGGAGTGACGGCACCGTTGCTGACTCGGGAGATTTCTCGCTGAAATTCGCGTGGATAAAAGTCCCGGACGCGTAGCCACTCCTCCTGCACCGCTGGCAATTCCATGAAGGCGCGGGTGTCCCGGCAGCACGCCTCCCAGTCTCCGGTTTCCAGCATCCCGTGCTGTTGGCACTTCCACACCATCAAGGTGTGGTTCAGCCAGAGTTGAATCAGTCGGTCACGACGGAAGGCCTCGTGACGGGAACTGGGTTCAGCTACCTGCATGGATTCCCAGAGTTCCGGCCGCTCAATCGCGACCGACACGACCCGGCGGTTGGAATCGGTCAGACGGATGCTGGCATCTAGGCGCAACTGGCGTACCAGCATCCGAACCTGGAACGTGTTCATGGCCAGGCCGACCAGAGCGACCAGGAAGCCGAAAACGGCCACCAAGTCGGTAAGGGAGAGGTCAGGGAACCTGAGCGCATCCACAATCGTGTTTCCGGAATTACAGAAATACGCCGATGGGGTGCGGCCCAGTCGGCGCTTGTGGAAGCCTTCGGCAGGAAGGGTAGGGGACCTTGAGGGTCCGGGGCGCTTTTTAGCGCCGGAGGAACTGGCTCAAGAGGTCGTCAAAGACTTCGCGGGGTATTTCGACGACGTCCTCGTGCCCGGGAACGGTTAGTTGGGCCTTGTCATCCTTCGGAAGCACCCGTCCCTGGACGAGCACGGTGTTGCGGTCAGTGACGATGATGCCGGGGCACATGCCGTTGGCGCAGCCCCGCGGGGAGTAGTGGTTGATGACTTTCATCACCCCACACTTCCGCATCTATTTCCGGCGTCCGTCCAATCTATTTCAGGAAAGTTCACTGAGCCCAATTTTGGCATAAAACCTCAAGGCTGAAGAGCGCCCTGCTCTTGCCCCAGTGGCAGTGTGCGACGGGTCCAGCCACTAGGCACCATTTACCCGGATTGAAACGCGAACAGTGGACCGGTGGATTCGATTCGAGTCAGCCCTGCTCCTGGGACCACTCATCGGCATAAATGATAAACAAAAAGTTGTTTTGGCTGACTTTTTTGCTGCGCATTGAACAAGAAATGTTTCTTTTTTGGCGACGCCTCCAACGAAAGCCAGCCGCAAAAAGTGGAGACTGGTGGCCTTCCGGTCTCATCCAGCGCCTCGGCAATATCGCGGCGTACCAATCTATCACCATCCGCGAAGCACTATTACTCGAACCACTGCACAGCCCGGGGAAATTTCAGACCGAGGGCCGCACTGGCTTGCGCTATCGGATTGAGGCCTCCAGCGACCTACAGACCTGGACCGAGGCGGCCGCCCTCACAAATTAGCTCGGCAGCGTACGTCTCGCCGAACCGAAGACGAGTGGACAGGCGCTACATTTTTACCGCGCGCTCCTGTTGCCGTGAAGCCATGCCAATGGAGAGAGCGGTAGATTTGGCAACCGACTGCTGCAGCAGGAGTCGGTCATTATTTCGCTGCCAGCAGGCACATTGCGTTTGTTCGGAGCTACCAAGTGCGGTCAGATAGCAATACCGTCGTAGACGCCTGGCATCTTGGTTGAGAGGGGATGGACCCTTGCGCCTCAGAAGGAGACTCCGTCATGAACGACAACGGACGGCGCCTTGAAGCGCCACGCTGCGTCGCTGTAATGGGAGATTGAGATTAGGGCCGGCACGTCGGCCAGGTCGGCCTCCACGGGGCGACGCCGGTTGGCCAGTGGACCGGCGCCGACCAGGCCACGGCCGCGGACCTCGCGAGCGTCAGTGTGCTCGCCAAAGACCTGCGGGCGGCATTGGTCGAGAAGGGGCGGAACGAGGATGCTGCGTAGTGATGGCCAAAATTGGCGACTTACCTCGCTATTCGAAGGTAGGACGAGGCTGGGGAGCTTGGACCAGCCTCGAAATTCTCGACAATTCCCATCGAAGCCATGTCCTAACTGATTGAGGCTTTATTTCACTGACCTCACTGCCGCCCTTGTAAGTCCGGATTTCGCAATGTGGATACAGGCATTCCAGAGGGTCATGGCGAATCTTGAAAGTGTACACCGAATCCTGTTCCTGTGGGTGAGCCTTCGAAAGACTCTGAATCTCACCGACCGCCAATTCTGCGACTTCGAAATCAAAGCAATGCTTGCCGTGTTCGCCGTCGTAGAGGCAATCCTCAGGACCAGCCGTGTCTCGCTTTCGAACAACGGAGGTTTTTGTCGTCTTGAACGCTTCCGGGAGTACCTTGCCTCCCTCGATCCTCGTCGGATGAGCTCGGTGATAAACCGTTTCGGCGTCGAGAAAGACGTCATCTACCGGGCGAGTGCCGGAGTGCAGGTGGGTCGGAATACCGAGTGCCGAGCACTTTGGATTAGGCGAATTCAAGGGAAGCGCTCACGAAGGCTGCGACTTCTTTCACGGATTCGGAGTCAAACAACTCATCGGATTCCGGGTTGCGTACAACTGCAGCAAGCTCACCCGTTTCGAAGAATTCGACCAATATCGACTTCCCCTCGGAAGCGTAGGTTAACAAGACACTCGAGTCCTCCGTTATGCCGATCCTTTCAGGGGAATTAGTCAGGCGCGCTAGAAAATCTCGAGCCTTTGAGGCGGCAACCTCGGCAACCGGGCTGGCCTTTCGATGGTTCCACTCTCGGAGTCGGTCCTCAAGAATGGCTTGGCTTCCTTGCCCTCGATTCGACTCTTGTAGAAAAGATCTCGGCAAGGCACCAATCTGACGGCTCGTGCCCTCCGGGCGGAAGTCTCGATAGATGGCCGGTCCTTGGGTCGCCGATGTTTCATCTACGAAGACAGAGTTCGACGACAGTGTTTGGGACGTCGGAACTCCGACGAAGAGAACGCACGACGCGAATTGAACGTGCAACGAAGGACCGGGCATCTTTATTTTGTTCGGGTTGAGCATTTCGCTGCCTGATTGTGGGCAGACTCGATGAGTTCGATTTGGCTTTCGAGCCAGTCCTTCAATGCTTTAGCCGTCGCAAGGCTCATCGAAACGCCGCAATCAATCTCCCGTATCATTCCGGACTTGCTCTCGCGCTCAACTTCCGTTTGCAGCTTACCGTCTTCGGCGACCACGAACTTCATGCGTTGAGGAATTGGTGGGCGTTCGACGTAGAACGACACGAAGAGCCCGCCTTGTGGGGTGGGGCCACCAAAGGCACCATCAGCGTGAACTGTCCTGAAGTCATTCGACTTCAGGTAATGAAACTCGATCCTGTTGTTTTCCATTTGGGCGGGTGGGCAATCCAGCGGGACAATCGCAGGTGAATTGGCACCATACAAGTTTTCAGGGACCATTTCAGAGGGCCTTTCCGGCCAAACCGATAGAACGGCAGCTTGGAGGACCGATGGTTCACGAGCGCGCATCATTTGGGCTCCCACGGTTCTCGGGCGAGACTCCCGCGGCGTAAGTGACCCAAGCCCTTCAGGCCTTTGCTCGACTATGAACTTGGATTTTACAAGGGTTTCCGCCCATCCACGAAACCCGCCTCGGCTCAATCAAAGCTTCGCTTTGGGTGAACAAACCTGCCGCCGGCGGCGAACGCTTGTTTCGCCTGGCCGGTCTCCAGGGTGCGCCTGCGCAGGATCACTTGCCGTCCACCGCGGACGTGGCTCGCCATGGATTGGACACTCTTGACCAAGGCATTTCCGTCGAAGGCAACAGCCTGGGATTCTCCGGGATGACCGCTGGTTGGAGAAGGTTTGCTTGGCCGCGTTCGGATGGCGGCTTTTTCGCCCTCCAGACCGGGGAATGGCACCTTCGAAGCGAGCCGCGCACGCACGGAGTTCAAGGAACGAACCGGGCGGACAACCAGTTCGTTGCCCTGAACCGTCCACTCCAGTCGGTCCCCGGGCTTTACCTTGGGCTGGCGAAGCAATTCCGCCGGTACGGCCACCGGCATCGACTCTTGAACTGTGATGGTGATGGGGCCCATACGAACAAGGATGCCTGAAACTATTGAGACTCGCATAATAGGGTGACATATTGTGTCGTCGGTGTAAGCTCCGTGC
>VFQT010002369.1_pt1 | contig 19598 bp, 19 predicted proteins | sample 3512381 | NCBI WGS metagenome assembly VFQT01 (sample SAMN10412376, study PRJNA504923) | tailings metagenome | isolation source: Relicate 2 Philex TSF3 active mining site | place: Philippines: Tuba, Benguet | collected 2017-08-29
CTGATCATTCGGCGGAGTGCGTGGTGTAGCGATTCGTCGCCACCACGTCTCCACATTCCAGCGTGAGGTCGATCGTGATCGCGCCCTCGGCGAACGGGGCGACGAACTCCAGTGACCCCACGCGGGTGCAGTCGTCGGCGGCTATGTCGCCCTCCCACTTCCACACCTTCTCGTCGTGGGTCATCTCCACGCGCGCCGTCACCACGGCGTCGATCAGGTCCTCGCGTCGGTCGCTCACCACGTGGATGTTCATCGACACCTTCTCTCCGGGACGCACGCGGGCCGGCGGTCGATCGGCGACGACGATCACCGGTCGACACGCTTCGGCGAGCGCGGTGAACCCCACCTTGGGAACCCGCTCGTGATCGAGCACGCTCCACGACACCATCGGCATGGAGTCGTTGAAGGCGAACATACAGAAGCCGCCGGTCGGTCGGTACTTCAACCGACGCAACGTCTCGATGTGGTGACGGATGACGTCGGCCTGGTACACCTGGGTGGCCAGACGCCATTCGTCGAAGGTGTCGAACGCCGACGGGGGCACGCGCTCGTCGAAGATCGATTTCTGCATGCCGTGGTTGGTGCTCAGGTGCTCCCAGTCGAGGTCGGGCCACCGGTGAGGGTTCATGAAGTCGGCCGATTCCGGTACCGCTTGCGAACCGAACTCGCTGACGAACCGAACGAGTCTCGGTAGCGCGGCGGCGAAGCCGGGGAAGTCGCGTTCCTGGCCGTGATACCACCCGAAGTAGAAGTGACTGTCGGTGCCCTCGAGCCGGGGGAGGTGGGGGAGGATGCCGCTGTGCGCCACCACCGGTCGCGTCACGTCGGCCTTCTCGAAGGCCCGCTTCAGCCAACGATCGAGCACGCTCTTGTTCCACGACGGCAGCTGGTGCCCGGCGATGAACGGGATGGCCAGTTTCTTGACGTCGAAGGTGTCACCGTCGCCCACCGACAACGCGAGCGGTTCGTTGTGGCCGCACCAGGTGACGATCGACGGGTGATGCCCCAAGATGTTGACGGCCTCGGTGGCCTGACGCACGGCCTCGCGCCGGATCTGTCGCGCGTAGGACCATTGCAGCGGGAAGTCCTGCCAGAGCAATACCCCCAGTTCGTCGGCGGCGTCGTACAACTCGGGTCGCGAGATGTGGCCGTGAACCCGCAACAGGTCGAGTCCGGCGTCGCGGGCCAGATCCACGTCGCGACGTAGTTCACCGGGGGTGGCGTCGGCGAGCATCGCGCGGGTGGGCGCCAGGTTGGCCCCCTTCAGGAACATCCGCTCGCCGTTCACGGTGTACACCCAGTCGCGCACCGACACCTCGCGCAATCCGGTCCGGCGATCGGCGGAGTGACTCACCACTCCGTCGCAGATCACCTCCACGCGCACGTCGGTGAGATTCTGGTCGCCGAGCGACCACGGCCACCACAGCGCCGGGCGGCGAACGTCGACGTCCCACTCCAACTCGTTCGAGCCGACGGCCACCGTTCGTTGCAGTTCGTCGGTCAGCGCACCGTTCACGTAGGTGGCCACCCGCACCGGACGCTCGCCGTCGCTGTCGAGGCGGGCGTGCAGACGCAGATTGGCGCGGACGTCGTTCGCGTCGCGGCACAACACCCGCAGGGCGTCGATGCGCACGGGGCCGGTGGATTCGATGCGTACGCCGCGCCAGATGCCACCGGGGTTGAAGAGCGGATCGATGCAGTCCCAGTGCTGGAACACCCCGGTGATGTTGCGCTTGTTGCGCTTGTCGCGTTGGGGTGAGCAGGTGGCGCCGATGGCCAGCACGTGCTCGTCGTCCAGTCGTGACAACGCGGTGACGTCGTACGCGTGGGGGATGAAGTAGCCCTCGGGATCACCGAGATACGCGCCGTCGAGCCACACGTCACCCTGGTAGAAGATCCCGTCCACCACCACGAACCGCCGCTCACCCTCGGTTGGGGCCGGCATGGTGAAGTCTCGCCGGTACAGCAGCGGGCCGTTGCTCGTGGCGAACTGGGGGTGACCCTGCCAATGGCCCGGCACGTTCATCTCGGGCCACTCGGAGTCGTCGGTGTCGAGACCGACGCACGTGCGCAACGCGTCGTCCGAGGCGATCGACACCTTCCATGCGCCGGCCAGATCGAGGCCGGGACGGACCGTGTCGCCCGCGCGTCCCTCGGCTTCGGTACTCACGTCATGAAACCGTAGTTGACCGCGGGTTCCACCGTGTCGCCGACGCCCCTCGGCAAGTACTGTCGGCTCATGGCTGAATCACGAGCGCCCGAAGTCGCGACCATCAAGGAACTGAAGGCCTCCGGTTGGGTGTCGCGACCGGTCAAGGAGGAGATGCGCCTCAACGCCGTGGCGCGCATCATGGCCAAGGAGCCGCTCTTCGAAGGGGTTCTGGGCTACGAGGACACCGTGATGCCCCAGTTGGAGAACGCCATCCTGGCCGGGCACGACGTCATCTTCCTCGGTGAGCGCGGACAGGCCAAGACCCGCATGATCCGCAGTCTCACCGGATTGCTCGACGAGTGGATGCCCATCGTCGCGGGCAGCGAGATCAACGACGACCCGTACAACCCGGTGTCCAAGCACGCCCGCGATCTGGTGGCCGAGTTGGGCGACGAGACCCCCATCTCGTGGGTGCACCGAACCGATCGATTCGGCGAGAAGTTGGCCACGCCCGACACGGCCATCGCCGACCTCATCGGCGAGGTCGATCCGATCAAGGTGGCCGAGGGTCGTTATCTCAGCGACGAGCTCACCTTGCACTACGGACTCGTGCCCCGGACCAACCGCGGAATCTTCGCCATCAACGAATTGCCCGACCTCTCCGAGCGCATCCAGGTCGGTTTGCTCAACATCCTCGAGGAGCGCGACGTCCAGGTGCGCGGCTACAAGATCCGCCTGCCACTCGACGTGTTGTTGGTCGCCTCGGCCAACCCTGAGGACTACACCAATCGCGGTCGCATCATCACCCCGTTGAAGGATCGTTTCGGCAGTCAGATCCGCACGCACTATCCCCTCGAGGCCGCCACCGAGGTGATGATCATCCGTCAGGAGGCCCGTCCTCCGAGCGTGGGGTCGATCAAGGTCACGGTGCCCGCGTACATGGAACTCGTGGTGGCATCTTTCAGTCAGTTGGCGCGCGCCAGCAGTCAGGTCAACCAGCGCAGTGGCGTGTCGGTCCGCCTCAGCGTGAGCAACTACGAGGTGATGGCGGCCAACGCCCTGCGTCGCGGACTGCGCCTCGGCGAAACCAACGTCGTGCCCCGCGTGTGCGACCTCGACTCGTTCGCCGCGTCCACGGGCGGCAAGATCGAGATCGAGGCGATGGAGGACGGTCGCGAGGGCCACGTGTTGCGCGAACTGGTGAAAGCCGCGGTGCTCTCGTCCTACCGTGATCTGGTCAGCCCCGAACTGACGCGTGACATCGTCACCGCGTTCGAGGAAGGCGCCGTGGTGCACACCGGCGAGGACGTCCCCTCGGTCGAACAGGCCGCGCTCATCGATCAGATCCCGGCCCTGAAGGCGGCGGTCACTCCGTTGTTGGCCGGCGACGAGAGCCCGGCCAGCATCGCCTCCGCGGTGGAGTTCGTGTTGGAGGGCATGCACTTGTCCAAGCGACTGAACAAGGACCAGAGTCCGGGGAGCGGCGGCACCTACCGCAGCCGTTGATCGACGGGCCCGACGGCCGGCCCGACGGCGATCCGACTCAGCGGCCGCCCAGTTTGTTCTCGACGTCCTTCAACGCCGCGACCACCCGGTCGGTCTCGCTGCGGTGCTCGTGCACCAGGCGCACCAACCAGAAGCGCATGAAGCGGGCCAGGGAATAGCGCACGAACAGCGCCGTCCCGGCGATCACGAGCGCCAGACCGATCAACGTTCCGGTGGCGAGGAAGGCGATCTGATCGCCCATCTCGGTGGTGCCGCTGGCCTGGAATCCGCCGATGATGGCCAGGGCCACTCCGGCCACGAGAGCCAGAGTGCCGATGGCCAACAGCCAACGCTCGCGGTCCCCGCGGGCTCCACGAAGTTTCAACTCGCCGATCTCCTCGGTGAAGGTCTGGATGCGGTTCTCGTTCATGTGTCGGTTCCGTTTCTCTGTTGTCGCTTGTGTTTCTCGATCTTCGGTTGCTCGACGCGGGGTCACGAGCCGAGGTAGGCCCCCGCCAGTACATCATCGCCGATGTCGGACGCCTTGCCGGCCATGCGGACCGTTCCGTGAGTCAGCAGCACGGCGGTGTCGGCCACCCCGAGCACGGTGCGGGCGAACTGTTCGACCACGAGCACGGACACTCCCTCGGCGGCGATGGCCGCCACCTGCGCGTACAACTCGGCGACGATGAGTGGGGCCAACCCCATCGACAACTCGTCGAGCAACAAGATGGCGGGGTCGGTGGCCAGGGCGCGGGCGAGCGACAACATCTGCTGCTCGCCACCCGACATCGTTCCGGCCAGTTGGGTGCGACGCTCGCTGAGACGGGGGAACCGCGAGTACGTCTTGTCCTCGATGTCGCCCATCTTGTGTCCGCTGAAGGTGGCCATCAACAGGTTCTCGCGCACCGTGAGGTTGGGGAAGATTCCGCGGCCCTCGGGGATGGTGCACAGACCGGCGCGGGCCAGGGCCCCCGCCGACGCGCCGGTGACGTCGCGACCGGCGACGATCAACTGACCCGCCGACGGTCGCAGCAGGCCGCTGATCACCTTGATGGTGGTGCTCTTGCCGGCGCCGTTCGGACCCAGCAGGGCCACCACCTCGCCGCGACCGATGGAGAGGTTCACTCCGTGCAACACGTCGATCGAGCCGTAGCCGGCTCGCACGTTGCGCAGTTCCAGCAGTGGTTGCGTGCTCATGACGTCCCCAGGTAGGCCCGAAGCACGGCTTCGTCGTGTTGAACCTCGTTCGGCGTTCCGACCGAGATGATGTTCCCGAGATCGAGCACGTGGATGCGGTCGCACACGTGCATCACCAGGTCCATGTCGTGTTCGACCAGCAGCACGCCCAGACCGTCGGAGGCGAGTTCGCGCAGCAGGCCGCCCAGTCGCTCGGTCTCGGCGTCGTCGAGACCCGAGGCGGGTTCGTCCAACAACAACAGGCGCGGCATGGTGGCCAGCGCGCGGGCGATCTCGACCAGTCGCGCTGAACCGGTGGGCAGGTCCCCGGCCACCGACTCGGCCAGATGGGACACCCCGACCTTGTCGAGCAAGGTGTCGACGGTTCCGTCGACGTCGGGAACCGCCGCCAATTCGGCCGCCACGCGCACGTTGTCGCGCACCGTGAGCGACGAGAACAACTCGAGACGCTGGAACGTGCGGGCCAAGCCGCGCTTGGCGCGTTTGTGCGGGGCCTCCCCGGTGATGTCGACCCCGCTGATGAACACCTGTCCGGCGGTGGGCTCCTGCATTCCGCTGATCACGTTGAACAACGTGGTCTTGCCGGCACCGTTCGGCCCGATGAGGCCCGTCACCTGACCGACCTCGGCGTTGAGGTCGACGCCACCGACGGCCATCACGCCGCCGAAGCGCACCATCACTCCGCGCACCTCGAGCAACGACATCAGAGCACCACGCCGATCTTCTGTTCGGCCAACTCGATCTCCTCGCGACCGAACTCGCGGTCGAGGCCGGCCAGATCGGGGGAGGACTGGTGGACGCGCGGTGAGCTCTCGATCGAGCGTTGGGCCCCCACGCCGAACAGCGCCACCAGGCCGATCAACACGATGATGCGCTGGCCGGTGGCGTCGAGCGCGGTGCCCCAGTCCACACCCGCGGCCACGAGCATGCCGATCGCGAGCCACGTGGTGGCCACCACCCGGCGGCGAGTCGAGGTGGCGAACAAAGCGGGCAGGTTGGGGCAGACCGCCAGGATCCACACCACGCTGGCCATGAAGAAGGACCAGTGCGAGATCACGTCGGCGGCGTCGAGGGCCCAGATGCCCACGGCGCCGATCGCGGCGACGGTGGTCGACGGCCGATGCTCGATCAACGGACGGAACGAGTCGCCGATCTGGGCCGCGGCACCCTGGGGATTGCGTCCGAGGGTGATGCCCACGGTGCCGGGGCCGATCTTGGTGAGGTTCTTCACCGTGGGAACGATGGTGGCCAACACCGAGTTGCCGCCCAGCATCATTCCGCCGAACAGGGCACCGGCGACCGAGCCCACTCCTCCCACCACGGCCAACAACACGATGGGGAGGCTCTGGGTGAATTCGTACTGTTGCGGACTCACCTTGTCGCCGGCCAGGGCACCGGCGCAGGCGGCGATTCCGGCCGAGATGGCGAAGGCCGCCAACTTGGTGCGCGTCAGGCTCATACCCAAGGTGGCCGCGGCGGCCGGTGAGTCCTTCAGCGCCACCAGTCGTCGGCCCAGTCGACTGCGGCGCACGGCCACCACGACGAGTCCGAGGATGGAGAAGCACACCGCGGCCAGGATCAGGCGAGCCCGCGGGGTGTCGATGGTGACGAAGGGGACGCGCAGCACGGGCACCGTGATGTTGCCGGTCTGGAACGTCTGGCGTTGGTTGAACACCATCTTGCTCACCATCACGGCGAAGGCCGCGGTGGACAGTGCCAGATAGATACCCGAGAGTCTCAACGCGGGAAGGGCCACGATGGCTCCGACAACGGCCACGATGACGATCGCGATCACGAGGGTGAGCAGGCTGCCGTTGCCGGGAAGCTTCGACATCGCGATGGCTCCGAGTCCGGCGAAGGTCAGCGGGGCGAGCGACATCTGACCGGCGTAACCGGTCAGGGGCACGAGCGACAACGTGACCATGGCGAAGGTGAAGCCGTTCAGCAAGAGCAACGTGTTGGACCGGGTCAGCATGCCCGAGATGCCCACCACCACGACCACCAGGACGACGGCCCCCATGATCGCCGTGCGCCATTCGGGCACCCGGTTGTCCTCGCGAAGCTTGAGGGTGCCGACGCGCAGACGACTCTGCGGACGGGCCAGCAAGGCGACGAAGAGAACGATCGTGGGAAGCGCGGCCCGCACACCCGAGAGCGAGAAGCCGAAGAACGTCTGGGGAAACCACGACTCGTCGGACACCATCAGGTAGTACGCGTCGAGCAAACCGAGCAGACCGGCACCGAGGAAGGTGAGCGGGAGACTCCTGAGCCGTCCGATGATGGCCGCGGCGTAGGCGTTGATGACCAGCAACACCAAGGGCTCGATGTTGAGCTGTTGATCCCCGGCCAGGAGGATGCCGGCCAATCCGGCCAGCGAGGCACCCATGGCCCAGGCGAACATCGACACCCGGTCGGGTCGACCGCCGTTGAGCTCGGTGAGATTGCGGTCGTCGACGACGGCGCGCATCGCCACGCCCATGCGGGTCCTGTACAACACGACTCTCAGGACGATGGCCACCACCACCGCACATCCGAAGGTGATGAGACGGTGCCAACTCACGTTGAAGCCGCCGATCGAGATGCTGTTGCCCTCGTAGAACTTGAGGAACGCCTCGCGGCTGGCGTCGTTGGGCCAGATCCAATTGGCCAGACCGATCATGAAGGCGAACAGGGCCACCGTCACCGACAGTCGTACCACCTCGGTGGTTCCCTGCAGTCCCCGCATCACGAAGCGTTCCGTGACGATGCCGAACAGCGGACAGAGCACGAACAACGTGATGAAGAGCGCCAGTGGCGCCGGTAGATCCCAATCGAATCGCAACTGCCAATACGTGAACGCCGACAACATGCCGGTGGCACCGTGGGCGAGGTTGAAGATCCCCGAGGTGGTGTAGGTGACGACCAGTCCGCTGGCCACCACGGCGTAGATGGCGCCCGTCGACAGGCCGATGATGGTGAACGTCAGAAGTTCCTGCATCAGCGGCCCGTCGTCCGGATCATGGGATTGCGCCTATCGCGTTCGTTGATCAGTTGGGTCGCGTCGGATCGATAGCGACCGATGCGTCACCGAAGTCGCCCTCGATGGCCACGGCGCCCTCGGCGTCGTCGCAACGCCAACCGTTGCCGTTGTCGTCGGCGCTACCGCGCTCGGGGTACACCCGCTGCCACGTGCCGTCGACGACGCCCATGATGAGACCGCAACGCGGGGGCTCGTTGCCGCCGGGGTTCGACTCGGCGTGCAGACCACCGGCCGTCCAAGAGGTGACCTTCTTGGCCTCGGCCAGCACGCACTCGCGCTCGAGCACGTTGTCGTTGGAGTCCAGACAGGCGTTGGCCGACTGGACGAAGAGCAACATGGCCGACACGGCCTGCTGTCCCAATCCGGCGATGCGGCCGTCGGGGTTGTACTCGGCCATGATCTCGAGGAACTTGGCGAGGGCGGGGTTCTGATCGGCCTCCTCGAAGGGGGAGTACACGGTGCGCACGCGCAGACCCTCGGTCGCCTGGGCGTTGCCCTCGGCCACCATCTGCTCGCTGTAGTGGTTGGCGTCGTTCAGCACGAGCTCGGGGACGTAACCCACCTCGCGCATGGCCTTGTAGAGCAGGATCATGTTGCCGGGCTCGCCCACCAACGAGAGCATGGTGATGCCCTCGTTCTTCAGCTGTTGCGCGAACGGGGTCCAGTTGGCCTCGCCCGCCGGGTTGGTGGGGATCATCAACGGCTCACCGAAACCGCCGATGGCGGCCATGGTGGCCTTGATCTGCTCGGCCACCATGCGGGTCGACACGAAGTCGCCGAAGATGACGGCCGGCTTGGCGATGGCCTCGGCCTGATACTGCTTGGCCCACAAGAACCACGAAGCGGGCTTCAGGTTCGGCGGGTTCGGGATGGGCTGCACGCGCCCGTTGGCCAGCGAGGCCTCGGCGGTGACCGCGTAGCCGGGCAGGGAGATCATCCCGCACTCGTGGAAGCGCGGGTACATCTGGTTGTCGAACACCCAGCCACCACCGACCATGGCGAAGGTTTCGGCACAGGCCTGCTCGGTGGCCGCGGGGACGTTGAAGAGCTTGCCGTCGAGGTCGACGATCTCGATGGGAAGACCGCGCACACCGCCTTGGGCGTTGCACCAACCGGCGAAGGCTTCGGCGGCGTCGAGCATCTCGACGGTCAGACCGGGAGCGGCCTCGTAGCCGTGATCGGTGGCCGTACCGAGGCGCAGGGTCTCCCCGCCGTTCTGGCCCTCGGCGATGGTGGGCACCCCGGCGTCCGTGGCCGGGCCGCACGGGCTCGGCATGTCGCCGAACATCTCGGTGGTCGGGGCCTCGGTGGTGGGTGCGTCCGAACCTGACGGCGCTTCCGTCGAGGGCGCCTCGGTCGACGGCTCGTTCGACGAGTCCGAACCCTCCTCGCGATTCGAACAACCGACCGCGGTGATGGCCACCAGCGCGACCGCGACGATGGCTCGGGTTGAGCGCAGTTTCCTGTTCATGTTTCCCCCACGATTCCGATCGGGACCCCCACGGCCCGTCTCCCGAGCGACAATAGCAAGCGTTGGGTCCGATTGGATAGGGGCGTTTCGGCGCGTCGCGAATTCGCCGGGGGCGGTGTGCGCTCCACGGGCGCCAAGTGATAAGAACGAACCCGTGTCTGCAGCAACCACGCCGTCGACGCCGGGGGCCGACGGAATCTTCGTCGCGCCACTCGTCGTCGAGTACCCGTACAAGCGCACCGTCGGCACCCTGTTGTCGCGGTTCTTCCTGTCGTTGCAGGAAGGCCGACTCGAGGGAACCAAGGGATCCGACGGCCGGGTGTACTTCCCGCCCGCCGAGTTCGATCCGGTCACCGGTCGACCACTGGACGAGTGGGTCACCCTGCCCGAGACCGGCACGGTCACGACGTGGGCCTGGCAGTCGGTGCCCCAGCCGAATCAGCCGCTCGAACACCCTTTCGCCTGGGCCTTGATCACGATCGACGGGGCCGACGTTCCCATGTTGCACGCCGTCGACGCCGGCGACATGTCGCGCATCCGCACCGGCTCGCGCGTGAAGGTGCGTTGGGCGTCCGAACGGTCCGGTGGCGTGCGTGACATCGCGTGTTTCGACCTGGTGGAGGAGAAGTCATGAGCGACGCCGACGGAATCGTGCGCTTGCGCCAGCCGATCTCGGTGACCTACGACTGGTCGGCGGGGCCCAACGCGACCAGCCACCTCAACGGTCTCCTGAACGGAACCCTGATCGGCAAGCGTTGCCCGGGGTGCTCGTTGGTCTACTTCCCGCCCCGCAACGGCGTGTGCCCGAAGTGCGCGCGCATCCTCGGTGACGATGTCGTGGTGGGCCCGCGCGGGACGATCACCACCTTCTGCGTGGTCAACGTGCCGTTCCTCGGTCAGAAGATCAAGTTGCCCTACGTGGCGGCCCAGATCCTGCTCGACGGCGCCGACATCTCCATGCAACACCTCATCCAGGAATGCGAGGCTGCCGACGTGCGTATCGGAATGCGAGTCGAACCGGTGTGGAAGGACCGCAGCGAGTGGGGGCCGTCGCTCGAAAACATCGCCCACTTCCGTCCGACCGGTGAACCCGATCGCGACATGGGTGCCGAGGCGGGGGCCAGCTGATGGCGCGCCGTGACGTGGCCATCGTCGCAACGGCCCAGCGACCCAACCAGGTCGGTTCCACCCTCACCTCGGTGGAACTGATCCTTCCCGTGATCAACGAGGTCATCGAGAAGGTCGGAATCGAACGTCAGAGGATCGGTTTCTGGTGTCACGGAAGCTGCGACTACATGAGCGGACAACCGTTCAGTTTCGTGGCCGCGGTCGATGCCATCGGCGCCTGGCCGCCCATCGTCGAGAGTCACGTCGAGGGCGACGGTGCGCTTGCTTTGTACGAGGCCTGGGTGAAGATCCAGACCGGCGAATGCGACGTGGCGCTCGTCTTCTCTAACGGCAAGACCACCTCGGGTCCGATCGATCGAATCCTCAACCTGCAGGCCGATCCCTACATGGTCACGCCGTTGTGGCCGGGCTTCGACTCGCTGTCGGCGCTGCAGGCCCGCGCCTGCATCGACGCTGGTGTGCTCACCGAGGCCGACATGGCCGAGGTGGCGGCCCGCAGCTATCGCGACGCCCTGAACAACCCCATCGCCTACGCGAAGGAGAACGTGACGGCCGAGCAGTTGTTGGCTCGTCCGTACGTCACCGCTCCTCTGCGCGCGCACGACTGTGGTGTGCCCGTCGACGGCGCCAACGCGGTGATCCTGGCCGCCGGCGACGCCGCGCGTGGTCTCGCCGAGCGTCCGGCCTGGATCCGCGGCATCGACCATCGCATCGACACCCAACGTCTGGGTGCGCGGTCGTTGACCGAGAGCGCCTCGGCCGCCGTGGCCGCCGCCAAGGCCGGTGTGGGTGGCGATCGCATCGACATCGCCGAGTTGCACGCGCCGTACACGCACCAGGAGATCCTGTTGCGTCGCGCCATGAATCTCGGCGAGGGCACGCACGTCAACCCCAGTGGTGGTGCGTTGGTGTCGAACCCGGCCATGGCCGCGGGTTTGGCCCGTTTCGCCGAGGCCGCCGAGAGCGTCTTCTCCGGTTCCGCCGATCGCGTGCTGGCGCACTGCACGAGCGGACCGATGTTGCAACAGAACCTGGTGTGCGTGATGGAGGGTGAGTGAGATGGCCGATCTCTGTGCGGTAGTGGGTGTCGGACAGACCAAGCACGCTTCGTGCCGTGCCGACGTCTCCATCGCCGGTCTCGTGCGCGAGGCCGTCGATCGCGCCTTGGCCGACGCCAACATCGGAATCGACGACGTGGATGCCATCGTCATCGGCAAGGCCCCGGATCCGCTCGAAGGTGTGGCCATGCCCGAGTTGTGGCTCGCCGATGCCCTGGCGGCGCACGGCAAGCCGGTCTTCCGGGTGCACACGGCGGGTTCGGTGGGAGGTTCCACCGCGATCGTCGCCGCCCAACACGTGATGGCCGGGATCCACGGCACGGTTCTCACCATCGGTTTCGAGAAGCAGAGCGACGGCAACGCGATGTGGGCACTCAGCGTTCCGATTCCGTTCGGCATGCCGGTGCACGCCGGAGCCGGCGGTTACTTCTCGCCGATCGTGCGCGGCTACATCAAGCGCTCGGGCGCGCCGTCGCACATCGGTGCCATGGTCGCGGTGAAAGACCGCACCAACGCCTGCAAGAACCCGTACGCGCACCTGCACGAGCCCGACTGGACCCTCGAGAAGGCCCTCGAGAGCCCCATGATGTGGGACCCCATTCGCTTCGTCGAGACCTGTCCCTCGAGCGACGGTGCCATGGCGCTCGTGCTCATGAGCGAGGAGCGCGCCGACAAGCACCCCGGACCCAAGGCGTGGGTGCACGCCACCGCCATGCGCAGCGAGCCCACGGCCTTCGCCGGGCGCGAGCAGGTGAGTCCCCGCGCCGGAGAGATGTGCGCCGAGGATCTGTGGCGCAAGGGTGGAATCAAGGATCCGGCCAAGGAAATCGACGTGGCCGAGATCTACGTGCCCTTCGCGTGGTTCGAGCCCATGTGGTTGGAGAACCTCGGTTTCGCTCCGCGCAACGAAGGTTGGCGCTGGGTGGAGGACGGGGTCACCGACATCGGTGGCTCGTTGCCCATCAACCCCTCGGGCGGCGTGATGTCCACCAACCCCATCGGGGCCTCCGGAATGTTGCGTTTCGGCGAGGCGGCCATGCAGGTGATGGGCAAGGCCGGCGAACACCAGATCGACGGTGCGCGCAAGGCCGTCGGACACGCCTACGGCGGAGGAAGTCAGTTCTTCGCCATGTGGTTGGTGTCGAGCGGCAAACCCTGACGCGTCGACCCGTCAGGTGCGGGTCCAGTTGGGCGGACGCTTCTCGGCGAAGGCTCGCGGTCCTTCCTTCGAATCGTTCGTGCTGAAGATGGGCCAGCCGATCTCGAACTCCAGTTTCAGGGCGTCGGCTTCGGGCAGGGCCGCGGTCTCCTGCACGGACCGCAAGATGGCCTCCACGGCGAGCGGGCCGTTGGCGCAGATCATCTCGGCCAACTCCATGGCCTTCTCGAGCGCCTTCCCGTCGGGCACGACGTGGCCGATGAGACCGATCTCCTTGGCCTCGGTGGCGGTGTAGCCCCGCGCGGTGAGGAGCATCTCGAGCGCGTTGGTGTAACCGATCTGACGCTGCAGGCGCACCGTGCTGCCGCCCACGGGGAAGAGACCGCGACGAGCCTCGAACACCCCGAAGGTGGCACTCTCGCCGGCCACCCGCAGGTGAGTCGCCTGCAGGATCTCGGTTCCGCCGGCCACCGCGTATCCCTCGACGGCGGCGATCAACGGCTTGCGCAGTCGGTAGTGACGCAGCAGGGCCTTCCAGTGAAGGTCGGGGTCGGCGGCCCAACGCTCCTGGTACGGATTGGGGCCGGCATCGTCGTTGGCCCGCGCCTTCAGGTCCATGCCGGTGCAGAACGAGCCACCGGATCCGGTGAGGATCGCGCAACGCAGGTCGTCGTCCTCGTTCAGACGGACCCACGCGTCGGCCAGGCCGACGATCATCGCGGGGCTCAAGGCGTTCTTCGCCTCGGGACGGTTCATGGTGAGCACCAACGTGTGCCCCACTTGCTCGACCAACAGATGCTCGGTACCCGACATGTCCACTCCGTTTTCCCTGAAAGTGCCTCCTATGTGGTAGCACACACGTATGCCCGCACGCACCTTCAACATCGCAGATCTCTTCGAGGCCGCCGTCGACGAATGGCCCGACCGCGAGTACGTCGCCGACGAGAACGTGAGGCGCACCTACCTGGAGATGGATCGTCGGGCGAACCGTCTGGCCCACCACCTGCGCTCGCAGGGAGTGAAGCCCGGGGACCACGTGGGCATCTACGCACTCAACCGCGTGGAGTGGGTGGAGGCCCTCTGGGCCATCTTCAAGATCCGCGCGGTGTGGATCAACATCAACTACCGCTACGTCGAGGACGAGCTCGCGTATCTCTTCGGCAACGCCGACCTCACCTACCTCATCGTCGAGCCCGAGTACGCCGATCGGGCGCGAGCCGTCCAACCCGACCTCCCGCAGTTGGTCATCGGTCCCGACTTCGAGGCCGCGCTGTCGGCGCAATCCGACGTCCGCGACTTCGAGCCGCGCAGCAACGACGACATCTACATGCTCTTCACCGGTGGCACCACGGGCATGCCCAAGGGTGTCGTGTGGCGTCACGAGGACGTCGTCATGGCGTTGGGCGGAGGCGTCGACATCACCACCGGGGTGCGGATGACCGAACCCGGACAGTTCGTCGAGAAGGGCCGAAACGGTTTCCACCTCTGCGGACTGCCCATCGCCCCCCTGATGCACGGCGCCACGCAATGGAGCGTCATGGGCCAGAGCTTCGTCGGCAACAAGGTGATCCTGCGCGCCAAGTTCGACGCGGCCGACGTGTTCCGCACGATCGACTCCGAGAAGGTGAACCTGGTGATGATCACCGGTGACGCCATGGCGCGACCGATGCTCGATCACCTTGTCGATCACCGAGCCGAATACGACCTGTCGTCGTTGTTCGCCGTCAGTTCGAGCGCGGTTCTGTTCTCGCAGGCCTGTAAGGACCAGTTCATGGACATGTTCCCCAACATCGTCCTCACCGACGCGGTGGGATCGAGCGAAGGTGGTGCGAACGGCATCACCATGGTGGGCAAGGACGCGCCCAAGACCCCCGGACTCACCGTGAAGGCCGCTCCGGATTCGGTGGTTCTCGGTGACGATCTGCGTCCGGTGCCCGCCGGAGTGATGGGCAAGTTGGCGCGCACCGGCAACATTCCGTTGCGCTATCACAAGGATCCCGAGAAGTCGGCGGCCACCTTCGTCACCGGTCCCGACGGCACGCGCTATTCCATCCCGGGCGACTTCGCCGTGATGCAGGAGGACGGCTCGATCACGTTGATCGGTCGCGGTTCGGTGTGCATCAACAGCGGTGGCGAGAAGATCTTCCCCGAGGAAGTGGAGAACGCGCTGAAGTCGCATCCCGAGGTGTTCGACGCCGTGGTGGTGGGCGTGCCCGACGAGCGTTGGGGCGAACGGGTGGCCGCGGTCGTGCAGGCCCGTGCGGGCACGACGCCGAGTCTCGAGAGCATCCAGGAGCACTGTCGCAAGCACGTGGCCGGATACAAGGTGCCGCGGCAGTTGACCCTGGTGGAACTCATGGTCCGCTCGCCAGCCGGCAAGAGCGACTACCGGTGGGCCAAGGAGCGTGCCGTCGAGGACGCGGGTCGCTGATCGTGGCGGGTCCGCTCGAGGGAATCCGCGTCGTCGAACTGGTCGGACAGGGCCCCGGTCCCTACGGGGCCTCGTTGTTGGCCGATCTCGGAGCCGACGTCGTGGCGGTGGACCGACCCGAGGTGGCCGCGCGCACCAAGCGCGACCGCCCCGCCACCAACCCCATGATGCGAGGGAAGCGCGGGGTGGTGGCCGATCTGAAGAGCGACGCCGATCGCGCGCGACTACTGGAGCTGATCGACCGCGCCGACGTGCTCGTCGATCCGTTCCGTCCCGGCGTGTGCGAGCGACTGGGTCTGGGTCCGACCGTGTTGTGCCAGCGCAACCCGCGACTGGTCTTCGCCCGCATGACCGGGTGGGGTCAGACCGGCCCGTGGATCGATCGAGCCGGTCACGACATCAACTACATCGCCCTGTCGGGCGCGCTGCACACCATCGGTTACGAGGGACAGCCACCGACGATGCCCATCAACATGCTCGGCGACTTCGCCGGTGGCGGACTGCTGTTGGCCATGGGGGTCTCGGCCGCACTCGTCGAACGTCACCGCAGTGGTCTCGGCCAGGTCATCGACGTGGCGATGGTCGACGGCGCGGCCATGATTCTCGGGCCGTTCTTCGTGGCCGCCACGAACGGCTTCTGGTCCGAACGCGGCACCAATCATCTCGACGGTGGGGCGCACTTCTACAACGTCTACGGAACGAGCGACGGCAAGTGGGTGTCCGTCGGCGCCATCGAGCCCCAGTTCTACGCCGAGCTCGTCGAGCGACTGGGTGTGGTCGACGACGACGTGTTGGCCGCCGCCCGTCAGAACGACCGATCGGTCTGGGCCGAGGGCAAGAAACGATTGGCCGCGGTGTTCGGTTCGCGCACGCGGGCCGAGTGGGAGACGGTTTTCGAGGGTTCCGACGCCTGTTTCGCTCCGGTGTTGGCCCCCGAGGAGGTGGTGACGCATCCGCACACCGCCGCCCGCGGGGTGACCGTGGAGGTGAACGGCTCGGTGCAGGCCCAGATCGCCCCGCGCTTCTCGCGAACCGTCGCTTCGGCCCGCGAACCCGGTCATCCCGGGGCACACGAACTCGGCGACGTCATCGCCGAGTGGAGCTGAGGTTCGGAAACCGCGTTCGGGTCAGCGACAGACGGTGGCGCCGTCGACGAGCAACGACTCGCCGCACACGAAGCTGGCGCGGTCGCTGCACAGCCACACCGCCGCCTCGGCGATCTCGGTGGGTTCGCCCAGGTAGCCACGACCGATGCCGCGACTGACCATCTTCTCGATCTGCGGATCGCCGTTGATGAAGCCCTCGATCATGGGCGTGCGGGTGGTGCCGGGCAGGATCGCGTTCACGCGGACGCCCTTGGCCGCGTACTCCTGGGCGGCGCACTTGGTGAGACCGAGGACACCGTGCTTGGCCGCGGTGTAGTGAGGCAGACCGGGGGCCGCCACCACGCCGGCGCCCGACGACACGTTCACGATGGAGCCGGTGCCCTGGGCGGCCATGACACCCAACTCGTACTTCAGGCACAGGAAGACGCTCGTGAGGTTGGCGTTGATCATCTGGTGCCACTCGTGCAACGGCAGATCGATGAACGATCCGAATCGACCGCTGATTCCGGCGTTGTTGACGGCGCAGTCGAGGCGTCCGTAACGATCGATGGCGGTGTTGATCACCGCGGCCACGTCGTCCTCCTTGGTGAGATCCGCCGCCACGGCGACGGCCTCACCGCCGCGCTCCTGGATGGACTGCACCACGGCTTGGGCGGAGTTCACGTCGATGTCGCACACCACGACCGCGGCGCCCTCGGTCGCGAACAGTCGTGCCGTCGCCTCACCGATGCCACGTCCGGCACCGGTGACGAGCGCGACCTTTCCCTCGGCCAATCCGAGTCGCAAGGGGAACGCGGCGCGGACGATCTCGTCGGTCTGCTCGCCGGGGAGGGGCCATTGGGAAGTGGGTTCGTTCGAATCGGGCACGTCCGCCACGGTAGTTCGTCTACGGTGGGCCCATGTTGACTTCGGGGGCCGAGCGGTCGATCCTGAACCTTCTGTACACCTACGCCGAACGGGTCGACGCCGGTGATTTCGCGGGCGTGTCGCGACTGTTCGACGGCGCGCGGGTGTTCATGGCCGGCCCCGACCGACCCGCCGTGCCGGGAGCCATGGTGGGCGAGGTGATGTCGAAGTTCGTGAAGACGTACGACGGCGTTCCGCGCACCAAGCATCTGGTGACCAACAGCATCATCGAGTCCGACGGAGAACGCGGCGCGGTGTCGCGGTCGCAGTTCACCGTTCTCCAGGAGGTCCCCGGGGTGTTGCCTCTGCAAGTGGTGGCCTCGGGTCGTTACCACGATCGTTTCACCTCGGACGACGGAATCGTCTGGCGGTTCGCCGAGCGTGTGATGCACGTCGACGCCCACGGTGACGTGTCGGCGCACCTGAACCGGGAGATCGGGCGGTGAGCGTTCTGGTGTTGGGAGTCGGTCCCGTGGCCGAACATCTGCGGTCCCGCGTGGATTCCGACGTACCGGCCGCGGTGATCGTCACCGAGGTCGACGGCCGGCGCGGGGTCGGACCGGTCGAGTCCCTCGACGTCGACACCATCGACGCGGTGTTCGAGCGACCGATGCAGGCGGTGATCGCCGGTTTGCAACAGGCTCATGCCGCGGGCGCCAAGCGCATCGTGGTGATCGTGCCCACCATCGGCATGTCGGGGGGCAACCACCATGTGGTGCACGCGGCGTTGGCCGAGGCGGCCCGCATCACGGTGAAGTCGGCGGCGCGCCAGTGGGGCGCGGACGGCATCACCGTCAACGCCGTGGCTCTGGCGCCCGAGCGGTTCGGCGTGGACCCGGCGGTGTCGGGGCCGGTGGCCATCGCCCCGCGGGCGATGAGCGCCGACGTGGATCCGGCCAACGCGGTGAACTGGTTGTGCAGCGCCGCCGCCGGCGACGTGACCGGACAGACCGTGGTGTGCGACGGAGGGCTGTGGATGTGAATCGGCTCGACGGACGCGTGGCCATCGTGACAGGTGCCGGTCAGGGCGTGGGGGAGGGCATCGCGCGACGATTGGCCCGCGAGGGGGCGATCGTGGTGGTGGCGGCTCGACGCGCCGAGACCGGTGAGCCCGTCGCGGCGTCGATACGCGACGACGGCGGGCGAGCGGAATGCATCGTCACCGACGTCGCCGACGGCGGTTCCGTGCAGGCCTGTGTCGACGAGACGGTGCGACGTTTCGGACGTCTCGACGTGATGGTGCACAACGCCTTCATGGGCGGGATCCCCCACAAGTTGGAGAACGCCCGCATCGACAAGCACTGGACCAACATGTCCCGCACCGGAGTGTGGGCCAGTCTCTTCTGTGCCCGGTCGGCCATGCCGCACCTGGTGGCCAGTTCCCGGCGGCCCGCGGGAACCGGTGGAGGTCGATTGATCCTGATCACCTCGCCCTCGGGTGTGGAGGGCAGCGCGAACATCCCTCTGTATTCGCCGGCCAAGGCGGCCCAACGCGCCATCGCCAAGAGCCTGGCCCGCGAATGGGGACCGCACGGGGTCACCGTGAATTGCATCGGGCCGGTGGCGGGTAGCCCGGCGTTGTTGACCGCCTTCGAACGTAACCCGGCCCTGCAGGACGCCATCGAGGCCCGCACGCCACTCGGTCGGGTGGGCGACATCACCGAGGACATCGGCTCGGTGGCGTTGTTCCTCGCCAGTGACGATTCGGCCTTCGTCACCGGACAAACGATCATCTGCGACGGCGGGTCTTTCCTCGGGCTGTAGACCGACACCCTCTCGAATGCGAGACTGTCGGCATGATCAAGCTCATCTCGATGTTGAAGCGCAAGCCCGGAACCACTCATCAGGAGTTCCTCGATTACTGGTTCGACGTGCACGGTCCGCTCATCAAGGCCAACTCGGCGGCCAAGTACGTGCGTCGCTACGAACAGCACCCCGCCGCCTGGCCGGCCGAGGGAAGTCGCCAGCCCGAGCCCGAGTTCGACGGCGTCACCATCCAGCACTTCGACTCCACCGAGGCCTTCTTCGCCCACATGACCGAGCCTGACTTCCCCGAGGTGATGGCCGACACCGCGAAGTTCCTCGACTCGTCGTCGTTGAACTTCGTGCTCACCGAAGAACCGCGCATCGTCATCGGCGACTGAACGCGATGATCCCGACCCCGACGATGGTCGGTCGGCACGTGGCCCTCGTACCGTTGTCGCGCGATCACGTCGCCGACCTCGTCCGTGCGGCCAACGAGGACCGTCGCGAGTACGAATTCACCGCCGTGCCCGCGACCGTCGAGGCGATGGAGTCGTACGTCGACACCCTCGTGCGCGAGCACGCCGAGGGCAAGGTCGTTCCGTTCGCGCAATGCGTGTTCGACGCCTCCGGCGACATCGGTCGAGCCGTCGGTTGCACGCGCTACATGGACATCCGGTCGCCCTATGGACGGGGTTTCCCCGGACGTCCGTTCCCGGACGAGGTGGAGATCGGCGGAA
>VFQT010002371.1_pt1 | contig 19591 bp, 11 predicted proteins | sample 3512381 | NCBI WGS metagenome assembly VFQT01 (sample SAMN10412376, study PRJNA504923) | tailings metagenome | isolation source: Relicate 2 Philex TSF3 active mining site | place: Philippines: Tuba, Benguet | collected 2017-08-29
TCTCGTCGGGTGGCACGGTGTTCGTGGCCACCGGTGACGTGTTCGCCGACGGTCTCGCCGGAGGGGCGGTGGCCGCATCGCGTGGGTATGCGATGGTGATGGTTCCACCGAGCGGCTCGTTGCAGTCGACGGTGAAGGGTGCGTTGGTCGCTTTGGCGCCGCGGCAGATCAAGGTGCTCGGCGGTTCGGCTGCCATCGGTTACGACATCGAGAATGCGGTCGCCAAGTACTTGCCGTCATAATCAGACTGTTGATGAACACCAATAGTGAGCTTGGTGTGGATTCGGTAGCGGGGGATCATCGGGGCCGACGAAACTCCCAATTCCATGGGTATTTCGAAGTCGTTGTTCAGTCGATTTCTGCTCGTCGTGGTACCACTAACCGGCATTGTGGCAGTCCAGAACTTCGATAGTCAGCCGGTAAGTGCGACCAATGTCTCGAGCATGTCGGTCGATCAGACTCTGCCATATCCGACAAATGTTTGCGGAAAGTCGGGTTTGGGCGAGGTGACCCTCACCTGGGATCGCCTGTTTGACCCACGCCTTGATGGGTTCGTTGTGCAGTACAGGCCAACCTCCAGTGCCGCTTGGTTTGATCGACCTGCAATCAACGACCCGGCGGCCCGAATGACTTCGGTTCCGGGTGTCAACGCTGTTCAATATGAATATCGAGTCGCATCGATATCGGGTGGAAGTAGATCGACTTGGGGTTCGTATTGCTTACTCGGGTGGGGTGGGATGTATGACTCGCGCGTGCCGGTCCCAATCAGCACGAGTGAGTCGATTCTCGACTCCGCTGTGCCGGGAAAGATCTCATCTGGAAGATTCGGATCTTGCACGATAATCGATGGCGGAAAAGTTGCCTGCTGGGGACCGATGATCTTTACGGATTCCTACGCACCGGGCGTTCGAGATCCGGTTCGGATTATTGACTGGGGTGAACTCGAACAGCCGGCGATTGATGTTTCGGTGGGTGACTCTCATGCTTGTGCGGTACTTGTAGATGGAGGCGTGGCTTGCTGGGGAGACAACTCTCAGTATCAAGTGCGAGGCACAAGTGGGGCCACCGTGCAGCTCTATCCGCAGCCTGTCGTGGGTGGTCAGATAGCAGGCAAGAACTTTGTGGAAGTTTCCGCTGGGGGTAGTCACACGTGTGCGCTTTCGATCGATGGCGAAGTGCTGTGCTGGGGCGATGGATACAACGGTCAGATTGGGGGCGTAGCAGCCCTTTATGCCCCCTTGGTGATCTCAACGGGAGAGATGAATGGCGAAGTCGCGACCCAAGTCGTCGCACACGGGACTGGAAGTTGTGCTCTGGTCCAGTCGGGTGAAGTTATCTGTTGGGGGAGCTCCCGTGGTTCCTCATTGTCGAACTTCGATCCACCTTCGGAAGTATCTGGTGACTTTCTCTGGAGCGAGATAGTTGGTCAGAGCGAAAGATATGCAGGGGGTGTGTGCGGTTTGACGACATCTGACGAAGTCAGGTGTTGGGGGTCGGTTCATTCCGGGATTAGTTCATTTCAGTTCGTGCCCAATGAGCCGGGAGATGGAGGGCTGAGCGGACAAGGAGCGACGTCGATCGCAGTCGGTCGTCGGTCCGTGTGCGCAATCGTCAATGGTGGCCATGTTCTATGTACAGGGGCCGTGACATTTACAGGTTTTCCCACAGGTGGCTTCTCGGTGGTCAGCACGGCGTCTGCAGTGACGGCCGATTTTGGTCCACAAGCAGGCGATGATGCGGTATCGATGTCGATGAGTTCGTACGTTGACTGCGTCGTTTCCCTATCGGGACAGAGACGTTGCCGTGGAGTAAATCAGAATGGGTCCTTGGGGCAGTCCTCGCTATGGAAAGTGGCGAATATCGGTGAGATCGTCGGAAAATCAGGCTTCTTCGGTCTTGGACCATGGAATGAAGTTGCACAGGATTCATACCACGCTTGCTCATCGACGACGAACGACGTGGTTTGTTGGGGGCAGGGCGTTGGTTTGAACGGATGGTGGACTGGTGAAAACATCACAGTTCTGGATACGCCACTCTTGGATGGGGAATTGATTTCGAAGATCGATGTTGCGGAAAATCGATCCTGCGCGGTGACCGTTTCCGGCAAGCTCGTGTGCTGGGGGGAGGGTTCAGGGTCGGGAAAAGTCGGGGTTGCGGGATACGAGAATCCTCCTTTTATCGTCGACTCTGGCTCACTCAGTGGTCAAACAGTCGTCGATGTGAGCCTGGCATCGAATGGCGGTTGCGCAAAGTCCGCCGATGGGGGGTTGCACTGTTGGGGATCCAACCACGTTGGACAAGTAGGGGATGGGTCGACCAATTTCAGAGAGTCGCCACTCAGAATCACGTCTGGTGATCTCTTTGGTCAGGATGTTGCTGAGTTCGAGAGAGGAGAATATTCGACCTGCGCTGTGACGGAGAGTTCACTACTCGTTTGCTGGGGGAACATTCCATTTTCGACTGCGGAAAATCAGCGGTTGCTCCTGCCCGAGAAACAATCTCGGGGTGTCGTTAATGGCAACCAGGTCTCGGCCGTTGCAGTTGGTGACAATCATGCATGTTCACTAGTGATGTCTGGGCTGCAACGGTCGCCTGCCTGTGCTGGGTACAACCAATTCGGTCAGGTTGGTGCCGATCCGCTCACAAACTTTTCCGTCGACCCGCGGCTGATTGTTGGGCAAGGTGTTGATGGCGAAGATTTCCTCCAGGTGGAGGTCACCGAAACGAGTTCGTGTGCACGCCGGTCAGATTCGAGAGTCTTCTGTTGGGGAAAAAACGGATCCTCTCAACTAGGCGATGGGACGAGGAGAGATCGATTTGAGCCTCAGGTCATCAACTCCGGGGGACTCTTCGGTGGGGGGCTGACGGCCTTCACTCTTGGTGGGCGCTGGGGCAACGAGGCGGGTGTTGGTGTGTGGTCCGGGATCATGGCTCCAGGAGAGACACCCTCGCCGGTTGACGATGTATGGACCGGGATTGCCGGTTCGATGTTGACGGTCGCTTGGTCGGAACCAGCCAACGAAGGCGCAGGAGAGGTGATCGATTATCAAGTGAGCCTTTCATCGGATGCCGGGCGTACATGGAGCGTTCCGATCACTACTGATGAGAATTCGCTCGACATACCTGTCGGTAATGATCGGTACCTTCTGGCACGAGTGACAGCCAGAAACGGTTCAGGGGCATCGCCATGGACAACCTCTTTGTATGAAGTGATCTCGATCAGTGACCAGCGCGTCGTGAGAAGCAATGTGCCGATTACGGTTCGCACGCGATCGGGAGCCGCGGTAGTCGGAGCGTCCGTGGGTTGGGAAACGAGAGACGGGGTGCTCCGTTCTGTTTCGCCAGTCCTAACGAACTCGAGCGGCGTCGCAACCTTCCCCGTGCTATCGACGGGCTCACTCAAGCTCACGGTGAACGGTGGGCAGGTGTCTGGGAGCGAAGTCGTGCTTGATCGGGCCCAAGTCTTCGACATTCTTGACCGGAGCGATTCGGGTCTGATCGTTCAGTTGGATGACCCGCCCCCGGTTCAGAGTCGGACTCTCTACGCCGAAATGCCCAACGGAAGCCGGGTGCCAGATGCTGCGGTACATGTCCTGGGTGGTTTGGCTGGCGAGCGTGAATTCCGCACGACTACGTCTCTGAGAGACAACAAGGTCAAATGGCGGCTGCCGAGTTGGCAAGTATCAAGGACGACAAATTCAATGGGAGAAGCAACTCTTAGGGGTTTCTGGATTGGAAGCTCGGGCTCGGACGTCAAGTTGGATTTCGCCGACAACGTACTCGGCCAGCGAGTTTGGGGCTCACTGTCCCAATCCTCAGTTGTTCTTCAATTTGAACAAATGCCTGTAGCGCAGGTGTCGAACGTTCCACAGTCGATCAGCCCGGGCTCGACCGCCAGCATCACCGTCACTGCAGTCGATGGTGCAGGCGACCCGATGGTCAATGCCACCGTTCAACTCCTGGAGATCGGGTCCTCGCTCGAGGGTCAAGCAATTACTGCACAAGCATGCACGCCAATCACGCAGGCCGTAACCGACATCACAGGTCGAGCCACGCTGTCTGTCTGTCCGAATGTCACCAAATGGTGGCGGGTCGACGGAGACAATCTCGTGGCTTCCGCACCGTTCCAAATCTCCGTGGCAACCTCCGGTGGAGGTGGAGGTGGAGGTGGCGGTGGCGGTGGTGGTGGTGCGCCGGCTGTTGGTGGTGGAGGCGGTGGCGGTGGTGGCGGTGGGACTCCGTCGGCAGGCTCAAGCGCAGTTGCGCCATCGGCCGGCGGAGCAGCGCGAATTGACGTTGGTCTGGCATTCGGCACGGTGAAATTGGCCTTGTCGGGAGTGTCCGGATCTGGTCAAGTCACCGTGACGCCGAAGGCGGGCAAGCCGCCGACTGATGCGGGCGGGGTGATCATTCCGGGCTACTGGCTCGAGATCACGACGACGGTAAACGACTTCGGAACTGCGGAAGTGTGTGCGCCGATCGAAACAACCAATCTCTCTTCCTACGGATTGACACCCTCGGACCTTCGCTTATTCCACTGGGAAGATGGCATTCGCAAAGATGCCACGTCGAAGGTCGACCTTGCGAATATGCGTGTCTGTGGCAACGTCTCTTCGTTCTCTCCATTTGCAGTCGGCGCGCTGCAGACTCGGCGTACAGCTGGAGTTGATCGATTTGAAACAGCAGCAAAAGTCAGTGCCGCAAATTTCGCCGTTGGTGTTGCAGTTGCCTATGTCACGACTGGTGAGAAGTTTCCTGATGCTCTGGCTGCTGGTGCGGCAGCCGGAAAGAACTCGGGCCCGGTGTTGCTGACTCGATTGAGTTCGGTGCCTCTACACACGAAAAACGAACTGCAACGGCTGAAGCCGAAGAAGGTGATTGTCGTAGGAGGTCCATCGGTCATCTCCGAATCAGTTCTGGCCGAGTTGCGCTCGACCACTGGTGTCAACGTGGAACGCGTTTGGGGACAGGATCGTTTCGAAACCTCGGCAAAACTGAGCCGTGAGACTTATACCGGCACTGCGAATACTGTGTACATCGGTTCAGGTCTCGGGTTTACAGAGGTGTTGGCCGGGGCTGCGGCCGCCGGTCGAGACAAGGCTCCACTCTTGCTCGTACCGGGATCAGGACCAAACGCTGGAATTCCGGGATCGGTTCGTGACGAGTTACTTCGAATGAAGCCCGGACGGGTGGTCGTACTTGGTGGCGAGTCACTGATTGCGTCGAGCATTGTTGATGGTCTGAAAATTCTGTTACCGAACTCGACCGTGAGCGTGATCGGTGGCTTGGATGCGTATGACACCGCATCCAAGGTCGCCCGCGCCTTCGCAGTAGGTGGCACTGTGTACGTAGCGACGGGTGCTGTTTTCGCGGATGGTTTGGCTGGAGGAGCAGTCGCCGCGGCCAAGGGCGGTGCGATGGTCATGGTGCCGGCCTCCGGGACACTGCAAGCCACGGTTTCGAGTGTCTTGGCGACGCTTCGTCCTCAGCGGGTCGTGGTTTTAGGTGGTCCGGCTGCGGTTGGCTATGACATCGAGAACGCGGTCGCCAAGTACCTCCCGAGCTGATGCCATGTCGCTAGTTGGACTCAACATCTGATAAAACGATGGCGTGCGTATCGCTCGTGCCCTGCTCGCCACCGGCCTGATGGCCGCCTTACTGCTCGTCGTGACTCCGTCGGCGCCCGTGGCCGCCGCTGGAACACCGATGACCATCACGCTCGACCTCGCAATCGACGCCACCGGACGCACGATTCGCCTTCCCCTCGACAACGGATCGAATCCGACCGAATTCATCGTCGACTGGGACGTGACCAACAACTCCCCGACGTGTCCGGATCAGACGATCACGGTGACCGGGGGACTCGACAGCCTCATCGACCGCAACGTGTCGTGCACGTATCTCCTCGGTGAACCGCCGCTCAAGACGATCTCGATCACACCGACTGGCAACAACACGATTCATCGATTCGGATTCGACAACCCGACTCTCGGAGCCACCAAGTTCACCGGTGTCACCGCATGGGGAGATCTCGGCCTGGTCTCGCTGAACGGCGCCTTTCGTGGGATGACCAACCTCACTGCGGTTCCGAACAGCCTCCCCGGAACAGTGACCAATCTCGACATGACGTTCTACGGTGCGACCAGTTTCAATGGTTCAGGCGTCGTCACCTGGAACACGCAAGCCGTGACGTCGATGTACTCGACCTTTCAGGATGCGCACGCGTTCAACCAGCCGATCGGAGGCTGGAACACTTCCAGCGTCACCAGCATGATGGGGATGTTCGCCGATGCCCAGTCTTTCGACCAGCCGATTGGTGCGTGGGTCACCTCGAACGTCACCACCATGTTGGGGATGTTCGCCAACGCATGGGTGTTCGATCAAGACCTGAGCGCGTGGGACGTGGGAAATGTCACCAGTTTCCCGTGGATGTTCAGTCAGGCCTACGCATTCAACGGCAACGTGAGCACCTGGGACACTGGATCGGCGACGACGATGCGAGACATGTTCTTCCAAGCCGATGCGTTCAACCGTTCGGTGAATTCGTGGGACGTCTCGAACCTCACCGATGCCCGCAACATGTTCCGTTTGACCGATGTTTTCAACAATGGTGCAGCCCCGGGGGCGTGCACGCAATTCCACTGGGCCGATTCGACGAGTTTGACGACGACCGAAGGCATGTTTGCCAGCACGTCGGCGTTCAACGGAGAAGTGGTTCTCGACACCGCCGATGTGACGATCATGACCGAGATGTTCCAGTCGGCACCGGCCTTCAACAACGGATGCGCGACAACGCTCGCCCTCGACACCAGCAACGTGACGGCATTCGACCGGATGTTCTACGGGGCGGCGAACTTCGACCGAGACATCGGCACGTGGAACGTGCGCCAGGCCACCGACATGGACGAGATGTTCCGTCTGGCGGTGGACTTCGAGCAGGACCTGTCGGTGTGGTGTTTCGACGGCCCGGTCACCCGAGTGGATTTCGCCGACATGGCCGGATTTCAGAACCAGCCGGCCAAGCATCCGTCGTGGGCGGCCTGCCCGCCTCCTTTCGTGTTCGTCCCGCAGCCAGCCCTGACCACACCTTCCACCACGACCACCCAGCCGCCTGAGATCGACGATTCGACACCCGGTGATGTGGCTCCGATCGTCACCTTGCCGGTGACCGGAAATGGCGATTCGGCGCTGATCGGCTTCGGTCTGGTGGTCGTGGCGCTGGCGTGTGTGGTGTTCGCGTCGCGACGCCGCTTTCACTCTCCCCGATGACCTCGGGCTCGGGTCGTAAGATCGGCGGGTGACCTTCGCCGATCAGCCGTCTCTGGTCGTGATCGGGCTCGGTTACGTGGGTCTACCTCTCGTGGTGGAAGCCGTCCGTGCGGGTGTGACGGTGACCGGTTTCGACGTCAAGGCATCCACGCTCGCCGGCCTCAACGCCGGACGTAGTCATGTCGACGACATCTCCGACGAGACGGTCGGCGAATTGCTGGCGGCCGGATTCCGGGCCACGGCCGACGCGACGTGTCTCGACACCGCCGGCGTGGTCGTGATCTGCGTGCCCACGCCGCTCGACGACGACGGTGCGCCTGATCTCGGTGCCGTGCGGGCCGCGACGGCAACAGTGCGCGACCACCTGCGCGCCGGCATGCTCGTGGTGCTCGAATCGACCACGTATCCCGGCACCACCGACGGCCCCGTGCGCGCGATCCTCGAAGAGTCGGGCCTGGTCGCCGGACGGGATTTTCATCTCGCCTTCTCGCCCGAACGCATCGACCCGGGCAACCCGGTGTGGGGGCTGCGCAACACGCCCAAGATCGTGGGCGGTCTCACGCCGGAGTGCACCGAACGGGCGGCCGAGTTCTACGGGCGATTCGTCGACACCGTGGTGCGGGTGTCGGGGCCGCGTGAGGCCGAACTGGCCAAGTTGCTCGAGAACACCTATCGACACATCAACATCGCCCTCGTCAACGAGATGGCGGTGCTGTCGCACGAGTTGGGTGTCGACCTGTGGGAGTCGATCGATGCGGCTCGCACCAAACCCTTCGGATTTCAGGCCTTCTACCCGGGCCCCGGCGTGGGTGGCCACTGCATCCCGATCGACCCGAACTACCTGTCGCATCACGTGAAGACACTCGGTTACGAGTTCCGTTTCGTGGAGTTGGCCCAGGAGATCAGCGGCCGAATGCCCGCCTACGTGGTGGAGCGAGTGGGCCGACTGCTCGCCGGTCGCGGAACGTCGTTGCGCGGTGCCCGTGTGTTGTTGCTCGGCCTCACCTACAAGGCCGACATCGCCGACGACCGCGAGACGCCGGCCCGCGATGTCGTTCGCGGGTTGCGTTCGGCGGGTGCGGTGGTGACTGGTCACGACCCGCATCTGTCGTCGTTCGAGGTCGATGGCACCCCGATCGCGATGGCTGCCGACCTCGACGCCGCCCTGGGTGCATGCGATGTGGCCGTGCTGTTGCAGGCCCACTCGGCGTACGACCTGTCGCACGTGGCAGCGCTGGCCCCCCTCGTGTTCGACACGCGCGGCACGATGCGCGGACCCAACGTCGAAAGGTTGTAGTCGTGAACGTCGTCGTGGTGACCGTGGCCCACCGAGGCGACGACGCTCGCATCGTGCACCGGCAGATTCGTTCGCTGCTCGAAGCCGATCACTCGGTCACCCTCATCGCGTCCGATCCGGGTGACGGGCGATCGCAGGATCCGCCCGGCCTCGAGCGCATCACGGTTCGACGTGCCGTCGGACGGCGACGGGTGGGCGCGTGGCGGGAAGCTCGTCGCGCGGCTCGACGCTTCGCGCGCATCGCCGACGTCGTGATCGTGCACGACCCCGAACTCGTGCCGGTGATCGGTTTCGGCCGCTGGAAGAACTCGGCCTTGGTGTGGGACGTGCACGAAGATTTCGTGGCGTCGGTGTCGGATCGTCGTTGGATTCCGCGGCCACTGCGTCCGGTCGTGCGCCGAGGATTGTTGCTGCTCGAGCGGGCGGCTCGTCGGCGATTCCACGTGATCCTGGCCGAAGACTCGTATCGCTCGCGTTTTCCGAATTCGCCCGTCGTTCCGAACAGCACCTGGATCCTCGACGAACCGGCCGATCTCGACCGCGATGCACGGGTGATGTACGTCGGACGAATCTCGCGCAGTCGTGGCGCGTCCACTCTCGTGTCCTTGGGCGAAGAACTGGTGTCGCGTGGTGGACCGCGACTCGTTCTGGTGGGTGCCGCCGACGCCGACGTCGAACCGGTGATCGTCGATGCCGTCACTCGGGGAGTCGTCGAATGGCGCGGACCACGACCGAACCCCGAAGCGTTGGCGGTCGTGCGCGGCGCCGTGGCCGGGTTGTCGTTGTTGTCGAACCATCCCAACTACGTGCATTCGCGCCCCACCAAGATCATCGAATACATGGCGCAGGGAACGCCCGCGATTTCGACCCCGTTGCCCTTGGCAGTCGAGATGATCGAAGCGAGTGGAGCCGGAGTGATCACGTCGTCATGGTTCGGCCCCGAGTTGGTGAGTGAAGTGGCCGACGCCGTGATGGCGTACGTGTCGAGCCCGGCCTTGCGTGGTGAACACGGACGAATCGGCTGGTCGTACGTGCGCGACCATCTGAGTTGGAACAGCGACGGCGCCCGCTTCGTGGGTTTGCTCGAAGGTTTCAGCGCGTCGACGCGACGCTGACCGACCCGTTCTCGACGCGCAGAACACGATCGCAGGCCTGCAACGTGGAGTCGCGGTGCGTGACCACGACGACGGTGACCGATCCCTTGAGTTGGCCGATCGTCTCGACGATCACTTCTTCGGAATCGGCGTCGAGCGACGACGTGGGTTCGTCGAGCACGACGACCGACGGATCGGTCGCCAGGGCGCGGGCGATCGACAGACGCTGGCGTTGACCGCCGGAGAACTGCCGGCCGGCGGCACCGAGATCGGTGTGGATGCCAGCGTCGAAACGATCGTCATCGAGATCGAGCCCGGCTTGCTGCAACGCGCGCATCACGGCCGCGTCGTCGATGCCGTGGCGTAAGAAGCGCACGTTGTCGGCGATCGTTCCATCGAGGAGACGAGTTTCCTGCGGAACGTACGCAACGAGACGATGCCACGACTCCGGTGCGATCTCGCCGACCGGTGCGTCATCGGCCGTGACACGACCGGTGGTGGGAGAGTGCAACCCGAGAAGCAACTGCACCAAGGTGGTCTTGCCGGCACCGGACGGACCGACCACACCGATCGCCTCACCGCGAGTGATCTCGAACGACGCATCGCGCAGCACGGGCTCGCCGTCGTAGGCGAAAGTGACGTCGGAGAAACGCAAGGTTCCGATGCGATCGATCGTGCGTGATCCGCGGAGGCGTCGGCGGGCGGCGAATTGCTCGCGGAATGCGGCGATTCGGGCGGTGACCGGGCCGAGTTGACTCCACGCGGTGCTGCCCTGCTGGATCTGCTGGCCGTACGACAACGAGCGCAACATGATGAGCATCACCGCACTCGTGCTACCCAGGTCGTCGCTCGCGTAGGCATCGAGAGCGAGAATCGCCACCACGATCGCGCCGTAGGCGAGGGTCGTGTACACCGTGGGAACTGCCTGCGCCACGAGGCCGACCCGCCGATGAGCCTGCATTTCGTTCTCGATCAGACGGTCGAGTTCGGCGGCCGCCGCATCGGTGGCACCCAGGGCGTCGATCTCGAGACTGAGATCTTCCACCTCCGACACCTTGGTGGTGTAGGCGATCTGATGTTCGAGGGCGAGCCGTGTGCGCGCCCGCACCGATCGACGCAACGGGAACAACACGCTTCCCAACACGATCAGCGCGGCGAGCACGATCAGGCTCGCCAACGGATCGACCACGAACGCGATCGCGAGCAAAGAGACGAGACTGAGGCCACCGGCGAGCGCGTTCGACAGTTGGAACACCAGACTCGTGGTGTTGGCCGGCAACTGCACGACGACGTTCTGCAACGTGCCGCGCGGTTGCTGAGCCCGAGCCACCCACGTGGTGTCGAGGTACTCGTGGCCGAGCGTCGAACGCAACGACGTGTTGACGCGATAGGTGAGTTGGGTCTGCAGGCGGACACCGATCAGGCCGAGCACCAGACGCACGGCGACCAACACCGCGGCCGCCGCTGCGGCTCCGCCCAGACTCGGGTCGCCGAGCACAGGAAGATCGAGCGGGGTGTCGGCATCGGCGATGGTGATGATGCTGCGCGTGACGATCACGAGAAACGAGGCCTCGACCAAACCGAGAGCGAAGGAATTGAGGCCGACCGCGGCCAGGCGCGCCCGGAACGGTTGGAGAGTCGCCGAGACGGACATGACCCCGTCAGGGTAACCCTGCCGGAGAGACGGTGGCTCGGATCAGAGGCGGTAATCGGCCGGAACGAACACGGCTGCGGTACCCCAGCCGGTGCTCGGGCCGGCGACGAGACCCACGGTGCCACACGACGCATTGGTGACGGTGGCGAGGTCGGGTGCCGGCGCGCCGAACACATGGTGATTGACCCATGCCCACTCGAATTCCTGCATGGCCTGACACGTGACGTAGCCGCCTCCGGCGGTGTGCTTGCCCTTGAAGAACGAGAGGAGCGTGACGTCACCGGCCGAGCCCTTCTCCTTCATCGTGGCGCGCACGAGGTCGTAGGTGATCACCTCGTCTTCGAGCGAGTTACGCATGAGGATCGGCGGGGCGGCGTTCCAGTTGGCCGCATCCTTGAACATGGCGCCCCAGAACGGAGCGAAGCCCGCGCCGCTGACGATCGCCTTGATCCGAGGATCGAGGTTGATCGGATTCACGAACGACAATCCCGTGATGCCGCCCATCGAGTAGCCTTCGTACCAGATCTGATCACTACGGATCGCGCCGAAAATCGTCGGTTCGGAGAGCAAGATGTCGAGGGTGAGCGAGACGTCCTTCGGGTGGTTCGCGATGTCGCGCCAATCAGGAATACCGCTTTGCATCAACGGGAAGCCGATGCAGGCGATGAGTCCCGTGTCACGGGGATTTCGCGAACAGAACGCTTCGGTGCCGTTTCGATAGACCCCTTCGATCTGCAGAGGTGCGGCGGCCGATGTCGTTTGCGTTCCTCGCTTGACGGTGACGTACCACTCGCGAACGTCGAGAGTCGGAGCCGTTCCCAGATTGCGCTTGCTGGTGTCGCGCACGGTCATTTTGACTTCCCAGGCGGTACGCGACGTCACCGTCCAGGTGACCGAGGCCGGAACTGCTGGCTCTTTGCCACTCGCCGCATCGACGACGGCTTGCGGAACCGCTGAGGTGCCACCGACGGCGCGAACCGCGGTGAGAGTGGCGGCGTTGTCGGTCAGCCACGTCGAGATCGCACTCGGAAGACTGGTCGACACGGGCACGATCGCGTACGAATCGGCTTGACCAGCCAGGGGTGCCGCGGCGAGCGCGTCGGGGAACGACGAGCCCGAGACGAGCAAGGCGCGGGTCGAGTAGTCGGGATCTTCCTCGGCGATCGCATCGGCGATGGCGGCCGCGGTCGCGAATCGATTGGCTCCTTGGAGACGACGGACTCGGGTCACGCCATCCACCGCAGCGAGGGCCGACTCGACATCGGCCGACACAGCGGCCGTGCCACCAAGAATCAGCACCTGCTGCACACCGAGAAGCCGCAATGTCTCGCGAGTCGTGTCGTCGAGGGTGCGGCCGTTCGAGAGGAGCACCGGGTTGACGTTGCGATACGACCAGCTGCTGGCGGCCAATGAGTCGGGGAAGTTCGCTCCGGTGGCGAGAAAGACGGTCTTCAGTCCGGCGAACGAGCCGATTCCGGTCGAACTCAGGCGGTGTGCCTCACGGGCCACGTTGTTGGCAGTGTCGAAGCGATTCGATCCTTGAATACGCGCGACCGTCAGGCCGAGCGCCTCGAGTTGTGCCTTTACGTTGGCACTCACGGCCGACTCACCGCCGACGATGGTGGCGGTGGTGATCGAGTTGGTGAGGCCGGCCGAGCTGCGGATCTGTCCGATGGTCGTGATCACCGAGTCGGGAAGTGATGCCGGTGGTGTGAGGAGCATCACGGCACCGGTGGCTCCGGCGAGCGAGGCCGCGCTCAAGCCGTCGGGAAAATTCGTCCCGCTTGCCACGACGATGTGGCGAGTGTTGCCTGATCCACCAGCCACCGCGGCCGCGAGAGCCAATGCGTTCGCCGTGGCGTAGCGGTTGTCGCCGGCGATGCGTGATTCGACCGTGATGTCGGAGGCGGCTCGAACCGGTGTCGTGTCGAGAGGGGCGAGAAGCGTGGTTCCGAGGAGAAGGAGTGGGGCGAGAATTCGAAAGCGCTTCGTCACGAAGCGAACATAGCCTTCGCTTCGTCGGGCAAGAGGTCTCCACGAGGACCCCAGCCCGTGGTGCCACCCTCTTGCGGGCCGTACGCCGCGCAGTCGGAGCCGTCGAACACCGCCGGATCGGGAGCCGGACCGCCGTTCACGTGGTGGGCGATCCACGCCATTTGGAACGTGGAAACAGCGGGGCAGGTGATGAAGTCGGCGTGGTCGCCTTCGAACACCGACACCATCTGCACGTTGGGTGAACCTTGCGCGGCGGCGAAAGTCAACGTGGCCCATTCGTAGGGAAGGGTGTTGTCCTTCATCTTGTTGACCATCAGGATCGGCGGAGCCGCGTCGAAATTGGCACGGTCGCTCAACTCGTCGAGCCAGAAGGTGCTCGCACCGACGAATGAAACGATCGCCTTGATGCGCGGCTCGCGGAAATCGGGATGCACGAACATCATGCCGGTGATGCCACCCATCGAACCGCCGAAGTAATAAACGCGCTCGGGGTCGATCGCCGTCGTGAGGTCGGGGTTGGCCAGAATCACGTCGAGGGCCCGACTCACGTCAGCGGGATGGTTGGGAATGTCACGGAAGTCGAAAGTCTCGATCGTGTACTTCGCGTTGTCCATGTAGGGAAACCCGACGCAGGCAACCACGATCTCGTTGGCAGGAAACAGGCAATTGATGTTGCCGTCGTTGTGGTATCCGCCCGCGATCTGCAAGGGGACCGCCCGATCGGTCACGAGCGACTGATCACGATTGAGAGCGCGCTTGATGTACACGTGGATCGGTCGCGGATTCAAAGTTTCGGGGGCGCCGCCGAACGAGATGTCGGCGGCATTGCGTCCGCTGATGTCGGAGATCACGAGTCGGGTGAACGTGTCGGTTTGTTCGATGATCTCGAACGAGATCGCTTCCTCGGGAGACAGCGTGGTGGTCGTGGCCTCGAGCGTGGTTGTCGGGGCGTCGGTGGCCGGGCTCGTCTCGGCCGGAGCCGGTGCCGCCGTGGTGACGGACGGAGCCTCGGCCTCGGTGCCACCCGACGAGCAGGCACCGAGAAGGAGCCCGGCCACGAGCAGTGGTGCGGTGATCTTCATGGTGTCTCCTCTACGAGCGAGCACGACGTCCGAACAGAAAGCCCCACGCCCAACTCATGTGAATGGTGGGAAAGATAACAGCGAGCCAGAGGGTGCTTCGCCAGTTGCCGATGCATCCGACGATCAGTGTTGCGGCGACGATGGCCGCCGCGTACAGGCCGGGAATCACGAGAGCGATCGGGAACCAGATCGCCACGACGAGGCTCGCCACGATCGAGACGAAGGCGACGGGCGGGATCGCCTGGCGAACCTTGAGCGAACCGGGGTGCAGGCTCAACACATGGCGCTTCCAGGCGCCGTACTCGGCGTACTGCCGAGCAAGCGTTCGCAGCGTGGGACGCGGGCGATAGGTCACCTGCAACTCGGGGTCGAACCACACGACACCGCCGGCCTTGCGCAGACGAATGTTGAGTTCGTAGTCCTGATTGCGAATGAGAGTCTCGTCGAACGAACCCGCGCTCTCGAGGGCGTCGCGCCGAAACACGCCGAGATACACCGTGTCGACCGGACCCTCGGCGCCACCGGAGTGAAACTTGGCTCCGCCCACACCGAACGGCGACGACATCGCCGTGGCCACCGCACGTTCGAACGTGGTGGTGCCCTCGGCCTTCTGCACACCACCCACGTTGACCGCACCGGTTCTCTGCAAAGTGTGCACAGCGCGGGCGATGTATCCGGGAGGAAGGACGGCGTGGCCATCGACGCGCACGACGATGTCGCCAGTCGTGGCGCGAATGGCGGCGTTGAGTCCAGCCGGAGTCTTTCCGGTCGGGTTGGCGACGATGCGTAGGCGGGGCTCGTGTTGCTGGAGTCGGGCGGCCACCTCGTCGGTGCGATCGGTGGATGGTCCGAGCGCGACGCACACCTCGAGGGATCCGGGGTAGTCCTGCTCGAAGATCGCACGCACGGCGTGTTCGAGATGGCGTTCTTCGTTCAGGACCGGCATCACCACCGACACCGACGGCCAACTGGGTGCATCAGACACGGCGGGCCAGCACCACCCAGATCGTGCGCACGATGATCTGCACGTCGAGAACGAGAGACCAATTCACGAGGTATTGCAGATCGTGACCCACCTTGAACGCGGCGTCGGTGTGATAGCGACCCTGAACCTGAGCGAGACCGGTGAGACCCGGGCGCAACTCGTGGCGACGTTCGTAGCCCGGTATGTCATGCGCGATGTCGGCGATCAGTTCGGGACGTTCGGGCCGCGGGCCGACGAGCGACATGTCGCCGCGCAACACGTTCCAGAGTTGGGGCAATTCATCGGCGCGGGTGCCGCGCATCCAACCGAGACCGGGCACCACACGCGGATCGTTGTCGGTGGCGAGAACGGCGCCATGTGACTCGGCGTCGGTTCGCATGGTGCGGAACTTCACGAGGGTGAACGGGCGACCGTCGCGACCAATGCGTGTCTGTCGATACAGAACCGGCGATCCGGCGCGCACGCGAACGTAAAGGGCGAGCGCACTCACGACGACGATCACCAAGGGGGCGAAGGCGACCAGCAGGAGAAGATCGAACGCGCGTTTCAACTTCACCTTGTGCGCGGGAAGGGTGTGGCTACGCAGTCGTACGAACGGCATGCCGGCCACTTCACGCACCGACTGCAGACCGAGGAGGGTTTCTTGTGCGCCGACGCGTTGCAAGAAGCCGATGCCGTCGCTCTCGAGAGTTCCGAGAGGTTGGGGGAACACGTGTCCGAACGCATCGACGTCGAGGAGTAACACGTCGGTTGCTTGGTGGGTGTGCGCCGCATCGACGAGGCCGCTGGTGTCGGTGAGTGTGGCGACCACCTTGGCGGTGCGATCGCTCTGCGCCAGCTGATCGGTGACCGTTCTGGCCGTGACGGGTGATCCGACGAGGACGACGCGCGGTGGGCCCTGCCGACGGCGATTCAACGAGCGGCTCACGTGACGATTGACGACGAGGGCCAGCGAGCCGAGAACGAAGAGGACTCCGAGGTTGAAGCGGGGCATGAGGTAGCGATCGAGAAGCACGAAGGCCACTCCATCGACGCCGATTCCGATCGCCATGGCGAGAGTGACGCGCGGAAGCCACGGCCGTTGACCGAGACGCGGCTCGCGTTCGTAAAGACCCGAGAAGTAGCCGACGACGAGATGGATGGCCGTCGCGATGGCGAAACCCGCCCAATAATGCGACAGGGGATAGGTGGGCCAATCGGTTCCGAAACGCACCAGGTTCACGAGAACCATGAGGGCGTAGAGCACGATCGCATCGAGAACGAACAGCACACGAAATCCACGCCGCCACAACGGGGCGAGGCGGGGAGACACACGATTCACGAGCCACTCGGTGCCCGGTGCGAGCGGTGCTCCGCCACTCGTGTCGTGTCGTTCATTCATGACCGTTCTCAGAGTAGTTGCTCGGATCTCGGCGGGGGTTGTGCGACGCTGGAGCCGTGCGAGAGCGGGTCGTGTGGATCGCCACGGTGGTGGCACTGATCGGAGCAACTCGCGCCCCCGTATATCGAATGCGACTCGAGATGGGGTCGGTGCCCGGCGACCCCATCGACGACACCCGCATTCAGCTGATCTGGTGCGGGTTGTACGCAGTGGTCGTGGTGGCCGCGTGGCCGGCCTGGCGCACGGTGTGGACGCAGGCGCGTGTGCTCGTGTGGTCGGGTGCGGTGTTCTGCGTGGTGTTGCTGGCGTCGTCGTTGTGGTCGTTGCGTGCCGAACGAACAGTCGAGCAAGTCGGTCTGCTCGCGCTCGGCATGGTGGCCGTCGGCTTGGCGGCGGCTTCTCTCTCTCCGCGACGACTCGCGTGGGCGGTGTGGACGGCGATGTCGGTGTGCGTGGCGGGGAGCGTGTGGGCGCATCTGCGCGACTGGCACTACACCGTCGACCCCAAGGGCAACTTCGTCGGGTGGTACTTCAACCGCAATGCGTTGGGGCCGGTGGCTGCCCTGGCCGTGTTGACGTCGGTGATGCTGCTGTGGCGTGGGGTGCGCGGTTGGGCGGGTGTGGGCGTGAGTGTGGTCGGAGTCGCTGCGGCGGCGGTGTGGTGGCGCACCGGATCGCTCACCCCGTTGGTGGCGGTGCTCGGTGCGCTCGCGGCCGTGGTGTTCGCGTGGTCGTGGGGACGCGGCTCGGTCGATGCGCGTCGACGGTTGCGTTGGGTGGGTCGGTCGGTTCCGTTCGTGTTGATGGTGTTGCTGGCGGCCCGCGGAACGATCAACTCGTGGTTCGGGCGATCCGCCACGTTTTCGGGTCGCACCGAGTTATGGGCCGAGTTGTTCGAATCGTGGTGGCACCGACCGTGGGGCGGATTCGGCTTCATGGCGGTGTGGTTCGACGACGACTTGCGCATTCGACTGCTGGAGAGAGGTCGCGATCTGTACGAAGCTCACAGCGGATACCTCGAAGTGCTGATCGGCGCCGGCGTGATCGGTGCCGTTGCGCTGGCGTGGTTGCTGGGGGTGTCGGTCCGCGGTGTCGTGCAGTCGGTTCCCACTGGCTCGTGGACTTCGCAGTGGTGGGTGGCAGTCGTGGCGTTCACGTTGCTCATGAATCTCGGTGAGACGTTCATCGGCGCCAACATCGCGGCCTGGCTGGTGATGGTGGCCGCAGGTGTGCAGGCGCGAGTTCAGGCACGAGTGACGGCTGCTTCCGCGAACGATCGGTAGGGTTCGTTCATGTCCGCGTGGGCCGAGCCGGCTGCATCCGATCGACGGCACTCGACGCGTCGCGTCTGGATGCTCACGATGGCACTCCTGTACCCACTATGTGCGTTGTGGGCGTTGACGAATCCGATGTTCGCGTCGCCCGACGAGCCGGCGCACATCGCCCGCGCCCAGGGCTTCTCGCGCCTCGACTTCTCGGAGCCGTACGAGACCGACGGACTGCCCATGACCGAGCAGCAGTGCTACGCGTTCAACGCGGCGATCACCGCCGATTGCGCCGACCTCACCTGGGGAGACGACGGCACCTCGGTCGCGACGAAAACGCGTGACTACCCGCCGCTCTTCCACGCGGTGGCCGCCGTACCCGCCGTGGTGTTCTCCGGCCTCGAAGGCGCCTACGCGATGCGACTCTGGATGGCGTTCGTGTGTTGCGCCCTGCTCGCCTGGGCGGCCGTACTGCTCTTGCGGCCCGGGCGGAGTCGCTGGCTCCTGCTCGGATTGCTGATGGGCCTCACTCCGGTGTCGGTGTTCGTGATGTCGACCGTGAACCCATCCGGAATGACCGTCGCACTGTCGGCCGTCGCCGTGGCCGGTTTGGTGGCGCGTCTGCGGTGGGACGACCGACGGTTGGCGGTGTGGGTGGCCATCGGCGTGGGTTTGTTGGGGCTCGTGCTCGTGCGTCGCGACGGTGTGGCGTGGGTGGTGGCGATCCTCGCGATCTTCGTGCCGGTGTTGCGCGCCGACCCCGAGTGGCGGATTCGCGCGTGGGAGCGCTGGCGCGAGGTGATGGGGCCGCGGGCGCGCACGGCGCTGGTGGTGCTGTCGTCGTTGTTCGTCGTCGGCGTGGCGGCCGGTGTGGTGTGGGTGATTCCGGTGCTCGATCGATTCGTGACGACCGGCGAGATCGGTGGCAACGGATCGCGCTGGCAAGGCCTTGGTTCGATCCCGCTGTATCTCGATCAGATGATGGGCACGTTCGGCTGGGTCGACACGTTCGTCGGGCCCGAGCTCCACACGTTGGCGATCGTGGCGGCTGGCGTGTTGGTGGCCGTGGCGGCGGCCGGCGGCCGGTGGGAATGGTCGCGGGCGACCCTGCTCGGTGTGCTCGGGCTGTTCGTGGTGCCGGTGGCCTTCGGGATGGTGGAGTTCCCGTACTTCCAGGGCCGGTATCTCCTGCCGATCTGGATGGCGCTCATGATGGTGTCGGCCGTGGCCGTCTCGGCTTCCGACGCCGGGGAGCGCCTGCGGATCCGTCTAGGAGGCGGTTTGCTGGCCGTCTGGTGGGTCGTTCACCTGGTGTCGTTCTGGCAGAACCTGCGGCGCTATTCGGTGGGCCTGACGGGCGCATGGGGCGACGTGGTGTCGAACCCGGCCTGGGAGCCCCCGATGATGGGCAATGGCGTGGCGGTGGCGTTGTTGGTGGCTCTGGTGGCCGTGCCGACCCCGTTGGTGGCCCGCCAACTCCTCCGCACCACCCTCTAACCCCAACCCTCACTTTTCGCCCACTCTGTAGCGTTCGCCACCCCTAGGGGTGGCGAACGCTACAGAGTGGGC
>VFQT010002374.1_pt1 | contig 19572 bp, 16 predicted proteins | sample 3512381 | NCBI WGS metagenome assembly VFQT01 (sample SAMN10412376, study PRJNA504923) | tailings metagenome | isolation source: Relicate 2 Philex TSF3 active mining site | place: Philippines: Tuba, Benguet | collected 2017-08-29
TATCGCGTAAAAACATGCAGAAAGGTCCGGCATGACGCAACCAAAACACGACCCTCGCGAGCAAGCACAGCGCGTCTCTGCCAAACGTGCGCTCACCAAACGTGAGCGGGAAGAACGTCGTAGCAGGCTCGTCATCATGACCACTGGTGCTGCGATTGTGATTGCACTGGTCTCAGTGTTGTCAGGCGTGCTGTATGAGCGCGTGTATGTTCCCAATCAAATGGTGGCAACGGTGGGCGATCAAACCCTAACCCGCGCTGGGATGGTCGAAGAAAAGCGCGAGTTGATTGCAGTCTCGATGTCACAGAATCTCTTGCTGTCGACGTTTGGTGGCACATTCGCAGAGCGTTTCCAACAACAGAATCCCTACCTCGAAGCAGAATTGACCAATTTCACCATCAAGAGTGAAATTGATGGCGACGTGGTCAGTAACTGGGTCGACCGTCAGTTGGTCGAGCAATCAGCAAAAGCTGATTACAACATTGTGGCCGACGAAAGCCAAGTCACCTATGCCATTCTCCGGGATTACGCTGGGGTGTTTTTGCCCAATACAGACGTACAACCCGAGCCAACTGTGGCCCCGGATGCCGCAGAATCGGCAGATGCAGCTGTGGCTCCCACTGATGCGCCACCAACGGCGACCCCTGATGCCGTAACTGCCGAAAGCCAGTTGGATCAGGTGATAAGTGCCATGTTCACGAGTTATTCGAATGGATTGATTGGCCAGGGATTGACACCACAGTTAACACAGGCTGATTTCTTGACTGCACTGCGCAATCAGTATCGCCGTCAGGTCATCGTTAATGCTGTCAAAGAGCAGCTCGTAGCTGCTGATGCATTCACGGCATCGACTACGCCCACTGGCTATGACACACGTCAAATTTTTGTGCGAGTTGAGACCGACGAAAGCACGTCAGACGCTGAGCGTGAGAAGTTGTTTGATGCCAAGCGTGGCGAGGCCGAGGCCCTGCTCAAGCGGGTGCTAAACGGCGAAGAATTTACTGCTGTGGCTGCTGCGGCTTCACAAGACACGACCAGTGCTGCCCGTGATGGGGTGATGGACTCATTTGACTCCACTGGGAAGTCTGTGGCTGGCACGCAATTCGAATTGAGCTATGTCGAAGCTGCCTTGTCGTTGGCTCCTGGCGAGATATACCCTGAGCCGGTACGCACATCGTTTGGATGGCATATCATCAAGCTCGACAACCAGCGAGTACCGTCGTTTGATGATCAGCTCGAATCCGCACGAAGTGATGCATACGACACTTGGTTTGCAGGATTGAGCCTGAAACAATCAGTGGGGTATGCAGTGGCTCCGACGGCAACGTTGGTGCCAGAGCCGACCAATGCTGCTCCAGTGTTGCCCACGGCACCGTTGGGTGGGTATCCCACCAACACGCCGGAGCCCGTTGGCGTCGATCCGACGACCACTCCAACTCCTCAACCCTAGCACCCCTATTGCTCCACCTTTTCGTACACGAAGAGGTGGAGCAGTGAAACCACCACATCAGGAGGGAATTTATGCGACGATGGAAGCCGTTCCCGTCCCCTGGACGATGGTTGGCGTTAGTATTGGCGCTCGCCTTTAGTGGCGGAGCGTTTGCATTTGTGTATCTGAGCCTGCCTCACCTTGCTGGTGCACCTGCTGAATGGTCAATCAATGTGGAGTTATACCTCAAGATTGTGGCCGCATGTGTATTTTTTGTGCTGGCAGGTAGTACATGGATGCGCTTGGTGCAGTCGTTGACGTTGTGGTATGGCATCGACCGCAATGCGGTGTTTATTGCCAGCATGGGCAACATCGAGTCTGTGCCTCTTGATCAAATTGTGCGTCTTGACTTTGGTGGCAAAGTATCAAACTTACCGCAACCACTCGCTCAAGGGATCGGCTGTTATTGGGGCCAAGGTGTACTCGAAGATCAAAATGTGTTGGTGCGTAGCACGATGCCGCCGAGCCGCTGTTTGTTTGTGGTCACTCCGCGCGGATCATTTGCGATTTCGCCCAACGAAGTAGATTCGTTTGTGCAGGACCTTGAGCAACGTCGCAATCTCGGGGCGACCAAGCAGCTTATCCCCGAAGTGAATTATGGGCCGTGGCTGAATCTGCCGTTTTGGAATGATGGCAACAGCAAGTGGCTGTTGCTGCTGACGTTGCTCATCAATCTGCTGTCGCTGGGGATTTTGGCATGGCATTACCCCACCATGGCCGACATGGTCGAGATGCGTTTTGATGCAATCGGTGGTGTTTCTGAACTGCGCCCACGCCATTATGCACTCTTTTTGCCGTTGGCTGCACTCGCAGTAACGCTGGCGAATTTGTTTGGGGCGTTGGTGTTTTTCAAGTACGAGAAGCTCGTATCACGACTACTGCAAGGGGCGTCTATTGTGGTACAGATTTTGTTCTGTGTTGCGGTGATAATGCTCGTACGGTCGTGATTGGTGTAAATAAAGCGCCCCCCGCAACGCGGGGGGCGCTTTGTATTTGGCGTAATTGTAATTACGGTCGGCGTTGCGCCAAGGCCTGCAGGCGTGCGATGCGCTCGGCCGTGGGTGGGTGGGTGCTAAACAAATTCAAGAGCGCCTGCCCACGGAACGGATTGATGATGTACAGCGATGCCATGGCGGGATTCCCGTTGAGGTGGGCTACTTGCGCGCCCTGCTCGAGTTTGGCCAGTGCATTGGCTAGCGCCAGCGGGTTGCCAGCGATCTCGGCACCACCTTCATCAGCCATGAACTCACGTGACCGTGAAATGCCCATGTGAATCAGGGTTGCGGCGATGGGCGTGACAATTGACATGGCAATCAGCGTCAACGGATTGGGGCCATCTTCGTCATTGCCACCGAAAATTGCGAACCATTGGAACATTTGCGCCAGGTAGGATATTGCCCCTGCCAGGGTGGCGCTGATAGCGCTGACGAGCGTGTCACGGTGTTTGATGTGGGCAAGTTCGTGTGCGATGACGCCAGCAAGTTCTTCACGGTTCAGAATTCGGGTAATCCCGGTGGTGACTGCCACCACGCCGGTTTCCGGACTACGCCCGGTGGCAAATGCGTTGGGGACATCGCTTTCGACGATATAGACCTTGGGCATTGGTAATTGTGCCTGGGCTGCTAGCTGAGCAACCATGTTGCGCAATTCGATGCCTTCGCTGGGCTCGAGCTCACGGGCGCCAGACATGCGCAACACCAACTTGTCAGAAAACCAAAATGCGCCGAAATTCATCACGAAGGCGAACAAGAGTGCCATAGTCATGCCACTACGCCCGCCAAGCAGTCCGCCGACAAACAGCAATAAGCCGGTCAATGCTGCCAACAACACTGTAGTACGAAGTGAATTCATTGCTTTCCCTCTAGCAGTCAATAGACTTGACCTACTTTTAATTATACGGACAAAAGTGATGAATTCATGAGAGAGTGTAGGTGCCGATGTGTTCAGTTCCAAAGGCCAGATATGCTATAATTTCGCAGGTTAGACCCGTGTAAGACTGAGGACATTGTGTTCATTGATGCTCTGTTGTTGTTGAATCAAATCATGGGCAATGTCACACTCATCGTGACATTCTCGTTGTGGGCATACCTCACCATTCGTTCATGGGGATTGGCGACAGCACGCGCGTTGATGGTCATGTTGTTTGCCGTTTTTGTGACATCGGCCAGTGATGTGCTGGTGCGCCAGGCGCATGATTTGGTCATCATCGAATGGTTGTCACGGGCCACATGGGTTGGCATCGTCCTAGTGCCGGCAAGCATGCTCCACATGTCGTTTGCTCTGGCAGAGCAACTGCGCGTCATGGTTATTCGCCGTATCTGGGTGAGTGTGGTCTATGCGGTTGCGGTGCTATTTGCTGGTATGGCGTTGTTTAGCGACGCCGTGGTGGCAATGCCGCTCCGTTCGAGTGCATTCCCCACGCTGACGCCGCAGCCATTTTTTGGGTTGGTAGCCGTGTTTGCGTTTGCCGCTGTCACTGCCGGCTGGGTGTTGTTGTATCGAGTACGCCAAACGGTGTTGACGCAGTATCTGCGGCGGCGCATGTTGTACATGTTGGTGAGCTGGTACGGGCCATTACTGTTGAGCTTCCCTGTGTTATCGTTGCTGCCCGACGCCTATGTGTTGCCTGATGCATTGAGTCTCGCATTGGTGGCGCTGGCCATCCCCGTGGCAGCCGTATGTACCATGGTGACCGCCTACAGTGCGACCTTTGTAGGTGCACCACAGCCCGATCGTATCGTCAAACACGACTTTGTGCGCTGGTGGTTGTATGGCCCATTTGTGGGTGTGAGCATTGTGCTGTTCATGCAAATTGTGCCGATTTTCGCGCAGTGGTCACGTTTGCCTCAAGAAATATGGAGCGTGTTTGGTGTCATGACCATGACCGTGGTGATGCCCATTTTGATCAATCGCCTGCGTCCGTACATTGATGTGTTGATTTATGCCAATGAACAAGACGAAATCAACTATTTGCGTACGTTGCCACGCAATACATTTACACAGTCGGATTTGCGGCGGTTGCTCGAAAACACGCTGACAGTAATTTGTGGTGCCATCAAGAGTAACGTGGCGATTGTGGCTGCCCCCGATGAATACGGCATGTACGGCGTAAAATCGATTGTTGGTGAGCGACGCGCAGTACGCTTGCTCCTTGAAACTACCACGCTGGAGGTGTTGATCGACCACCTCGGCGATGCAACCACGGTGCTCTACCATCACGGCTTTGTGTGGGTCGTGTTGCGTGATCCCGATCAGCAGTTGGTGGGGGTGCTGGGCGTGCAAAGCCATGCTTCATCATTGTCGGTCGAACAAGAGCAGCTTTTGTTGACGTTGGCACAGCAAATCGAACATGCGTTGGTGATGGTGCAAATCCAACAACGGCTGCTCGATACACTGCGCACTTTGGAGCCAGAGTTTACGACGTTGCAACGAGTGAGTTCACGCATCGAGCAGGCGACTCCAGAGGCGTTGCAAACGCTGGAACACGACGTGGCGGTGATGCCTGAATTTGCGCAGCTGGTGCGTGATGCGCTGACACACTACTGGGGTGGCCCCAAGCTGTCGGATAGTCCATTGCTGACTTTGCAGGTCGTCAAACGGGCCTTGGAGGGCCAGGGTGGGAATCCGACCAAGGCCCTGCAACACGTCTTGCGCCAAGCCATCGAGAATCTGCGTCCGCTGCCAAACACACCCCCACATGCACATGAGTGGATACTCTACAACATCCTTGATATGCGTTTTCTGCAGGGGCGCAAAATTCGCGATACAGCCTTGCGTTTGGCCATGAGTGAATCCGATTTGTACCGCAAACAGCGTGTCGCACTCGACGAAGTAGCGCGCCAACTGGCACACATGGAAGAGCAGATCCGATTGGATGCTGGTGAGTAACGTCGGCCTCGTGTAAAAGCCGTGATGATTAGTGGTAGAATGGTAGACGATTCAGGCACTATGCTGAGAGCAGAGTAGTGCATTGAGACATTGATAGGAAGGGAAACCACTGTGAGTGATACGGTATACGATGTTGCAGTCGTTGGGGCTGGCCCTGGCGGATATGTTTCAGCCATCCGGGCTGCACAATTGGGACTCAAGGTCGCAATCATCGAAAAACAAATGCTGGGTGGCGTGTGTTTGAATGTGGGGTGTATTCCTACCAAAGCGCTACTCCACACCGCTGATTTGTACGAAGAAATCCAAGGCAGTAGCAAGTTTGGTGTCAAAGTACAGGGCGCCACACTCGATTGGGATGCCACCATCAAGCACAAGGATGGCGTCGTCAAGCAGATGACCCAGGGTGTCGGGTTTTTGATGAAAAAGAACAAAATCGACGTCATTACAGGCACGGCAGCACTCGCCGATCGAGGGAGTGTGGCAGTGACTGGTGCTGATGGTGCGGTGCAGACAATTACTGCCAAGAACACCATTCTGGCTACTGGGGCTCGCCCACGTGAAATCCCCGCCATTGGTGCAGTGTTCGACGGTGAGTACATTCTGTCATCGTGGCAGGCTTTGAGCATGAAGACCATGCCCAAGTCGTTGCTGGTGGTCGGTGCAGGTGCAATCGGCGTCGAATTTGCTTCGATGTTCCGCACATTTGGCACCGAAGTGACTCTGATTGAGGCTTTGCCCCGCATTGTGCCCAACGAAGACGAAGAAATCAGCGCAGAATTGACCAAGGCACTCAGCAAGCGTGGTATCACGATTATGACTGGGGCCAAGCTCAACACCATCAGCAAAGAAGGTGATGGCATTCGTGCAGTCATTACCGATGCTGCCGGCAAAGAAGTCATCGTGACTGCCGAACGTGCGGTCATCGGCGCCGGTATTACGCCAAACACCAGTAATTTGGGCCTCGAAGCACGTGGTGTAACGCTGGATCAGCGTGGGTTTGTGCAGGTCGATGCCACAATGCGCACGAGTGTCGAGGGGGTATATGCCATTGGTGACTGTGCGGTCACAACGCCATGGTTGGCACACAAGTCATCGGCCGAAGGAATTTTGGCGGCCGAGGCCATTGCTGGTCATCATCCCAAGCCCATTAACTATGGGATTATTGCCGCATGTACGTACTGTAACCCCGAGATTGCCTCAGTGGGTCTGACCGAGGCCAAGGCCAAGGAACAGGGCTACGATGTCAAGGTCGGTAAGTTCTCGTTTGCAGGCAACGGCAAGGCTACCATCCTAGGGCAGCGTTCGGGCTTCATCAAGATTGTAGCCGAAAAGAAGTACGACGCAGTGTTGGGCATGCACCTGATTGGCCCACGGGTGACTGAGTTGATTGCCGAGGGCGGTTTGGCACTGTCACACGAGGCAACGGCTGAGTCATTGATGCGTACCATTCATGCTCACCCAACTCTGTACGAAGCCTTGGGTGAAGCCGCACATGCTGCTGCCGAGGGTTCTGCTATCCATATGTAGTCTGTGAGGAGCTGAGCGAATGCCAGTACATATCCGTTTGACATCTGCCGAACATGGTGGCACCAGTATGTCTTGTGGCACTGGGGATCACGATTGTGGTCCGGATTGCGCTTGTGGGTGCCCTTATACGGGCATGCAACAGCGTGGTGTGGTCGAAGATGTGCGTGCGCTCGAAGCGCGCTATCCGGATCAGTGGTTGGCGTTGGTGATCCCGCCCGGCGAAGACGAGTATCATCCTGAGCAGGCCATGTTGGTGGCATATGGGAATGACGAAGATGAAGTGTTTGATGCCGCCCAGCGCGTCACCTTCAACCAAGTCCTCCATGTGTACTACAACGGTTCGCTGGGTGATTACCTGGCTTGGGCTGACGCATCCTGAACGGTACACGTATCAACCCCCTCTGCAGTGTTCCTGCAGAGGGGGTTTTGTGTTAGCAGTCGATGGTGCCGCGACTGCGTGCGTGGAAGTGTTGTATGATCTGTTGCGCCACGGCGTCGGGCGCCGCCGCACCACGTGGGAGTTTGAACGGTGCATCGCCCCACAGTGGAGTGTCGACCGCTTTCATGCGGAAGGCCATGATGTGCTTGTGGCGTTCTTCTTTGGCGAGTACCGCAATATAGGCTTCGAGGGCCGCTTTGCTGGCTGCATAGGCGCCGATACTGGGCAAGCGCAGGTTTTCGCTATACGCACTCAGGAACATCATCGTGGCATCGGGTTTGAGCAGCGAGAGACTGGCACTGGTTGTCAGATGGGCGCTCGTCAGATTGTCGTCGATGATTTGATGCCATTGGGTAGGTGTGGTGTCACGTAATGGCTGACCGAGCATACGTCCTGCGGCAAACAACGTGGCATCGTGTTCGCTGCCATAGGTCTGGGCAATTTGCAGACTACAGGCTGCTACGTCTTGGTGATTGCTGAGGTCGGCGTTCCAGATTTCGTGATAGTGCGGACTGTGGAAGGGCGCATGACTACTGACACCGAGCACGCGCCATTGTTGTTGGTGAAACAACAGTGCAATCGCCTGCGCAATTGCACTGTTGGCACCCCAGATAATAAGGGTTGGTATGGTCATAGTCGGCTACTCACGCACCTTGCCACGGGGGACTTTTGGGGTGGTCTTGCCTTTTTGGTTGAGGTCACGATCTGCTGCAAACCACAACTCCATGGGAATGATGAAGTGGAAGAACGACTGATTGGCCATGGCGTACCAGTGTTCCCACTCTTCGACGGTTTCACCTTGGTAGGTGAGCACCATCAGCCAGTGTGATACATACATGGCCCATACTTTGCGTTTGCGGGTGACGCCATTATCGTCGTACGTATAAAAGCGTTCGAGTTTGATGAGATTACCGATGACGGCATCGTTGCTTTCGAGGATTTGGCAATTCTCGAGTGATTCGAGGCCTTTGTCGAAGGCTTTGACGATGTCATCAAGGTCTTTGGCCTCGACATCGAACTCAAGGTCTTGGGCCCACGACGCCACATACGTATCGGTGTTGGTGGCAGATGGTGAAAAGAGTTGACCATCGAGCCCTGAATCAAGATCGAAGCGATGCCAATCACTGGGGTACCGCACGGTATACCGACCGAGGCGATCTTTGTAGGTGTCTACGCCAGTAAACTTGGGGGTAGGACGAGTCGTCATAGTTTCCTCACGCTAACAAACGAAGAATACAAATGCGTGGTACAGCACTACTATACCATATGCCATAGCACTGCGCAGATGGGGTGTCTACACGGCCTCGCCGAGCTTGACGGCTTCACCGATACGCATGCGCTGGACAATCAACAGTTCGAGGGCGATGACCCCCAACATGAGAATCAACGCGGTCAAGATAATCAATGCGGTGTCGAATTGCGCGAAATTGACCAAGAATGGTGGAGTGTTGGGGTAGACTCCCTGTTGTACTTTGAGGAATGGCAGGTACCAGATACTCGTCAATACGCCGATGGCAACACCACTCACTGTGCTGAATCCAATGGTAACGATTTGTTCGAGGGTCAGCGATGTACGCAGGGCAGTTTGACTGATGCCGATGGCCCGTAACACGCCAAATTCGACGCTGCGGCGCCGCACGGTGAGTAGGACGTAGGCCAAAAGCCCGATCATTGACATAATGCCTGTGGCAATAAATCCAATCGAGAGCAGACCAAACAATCCCTGTCGTTGTGGTTGTAGGATTTCGGCAGAGACAAAGGCAGACGGAGTATAGGGCAAGACGCGGAGTGATTGTCTGAATGCCATGGATTGTACTTCGGCCAGATTGTCGCGCCCATCGCTGCGGAGCCAGATTTCGTAGGCGAAACGGCCACCGAGTTCGTCGGTCAGGTAGTCATAATTGACCAATACAAACGGTGGTCCTTCGTTGTAGAGGGTGGGCATGTAGCTCACGATGGCGCGGGCGACGACCGATATATTGCGGCGAGTGCCCAGATTATCGGCTTCGACAACGAAGCGATCGCCGATGGCAATGTTGTTTTTGCGGGCAAATGCTTCTGAAATAATCGCATCGTCCATGTTGAGACTCATGCTGTTGATGAGATCACCCAATGACAGTGACGCATAATCAGCGCGCCAGGTGCCACCTACCACGGAGGTGAATGTGCTGGGGTCAATGGCGTACAAGACACCGTCGGTGCTGTTGCCGTTGACGATGAAGTTGACCTTGTTGGCCGAGACCAACGTGGCTGCCTGGATGCCAGGTACTTCCGTGAAGTCACTCAGTGGTACATAGACATAATCCATAGAAACTACCGCCGATTGTTCACCCGTCGTGGACGCCAGTTGCGTGCCCGATTGCAAGAGATCGGGGTCGGGCAGGTTTGGCACATCCCCTGAGGCATCGACACTGGTGACAATCATGGTGCGTGGCAAGAGGCGGTAATCGGCGCCACTGCGGTAATTGGCGCGGTCGATGCTGTACTGGTCGAGTGTGCGTGCCATCGAGGCCGTGAAGGTGGCCAAACTCATGGTGAGCATGAGCAACAGCACGGGCCCGCGTAGCGTGTTGGGATTACGGGCGAGTTGACGAAATGCGATGACATGCGCCACCCCTGGCAGGCGATCGATGATGCGCGATAGGGCATCAACGACGCGTGGGAAGAGGCGAATCATGACAAGAGTAGTAGCGCCGATAAAGAGGGCAGGTGCTAGCAACAACAGCGGATTGCGGAACGGGTCGCTGAGCGAGGCGCTGCCTTCGAGACCTGGCACTTGGATGGATCCACCCACGGCGAGCTGATTGTAGCCGTACCACGCTGGTACGAGCAAGAGTACATCGATGAAGTAGCGTTCGATGAAGGGTTGTTGTTGCTGGCGGGCTTGAGATTGGCGCAAAGTGACAATGGTGGCGCGGGTCAAACGAATGGCCGGGATGAGCATGGCTGGGATGGCAAGACAGGCCACGATGATGCCGTGTAGCCAACTTTGTGGCAAAAGGGTGGGTGGGGGTACGTTGAGTGTGCCAAAGCGCAAGAACGACTGGGTGAGCCCAATGGCGGTGGCGGTCAACAGTGCTAGCGGTACGCCGCTCAACAAGGCAGCTAGGGCAATCACGCCGCCTTCGATGATTGACATGCCGAGCAGTTGTGCCCGGGTGACACCGCGGCTACGCAAGACGGCGATTTCGAGCTCTTGGCGGGCGACGAGCAGTCCTGCAAGTTGCCACACAAACGCCACGAGGAGCCCGATGAGGGGCACTCCGAACAAGAGGAGTGTGATGGTCAGCTGTTGAACTTCGATGCGCTGTTGTTCGAGTTGTTCGAGTGGTGATTTGTAGAGGTCGATACCGGGCAGAATCTGCCCCATTTCGGTGGTGATGGTGACGATGCCGTTTTTGAGGGCCTCGGTGTTGCTACTACGGATGCCGGTGCCGTCGTAGGCAAAATACCAGCCAGCTCGTTCGACGAATTCGGCTGGGGGGCGATTGACAAAGAGACTCCAAGTGGCTTCTGAGACAAACAAGACATCAGAATAGGCCGCTGCTGGGGTGAACCAGTAGAGTTCGTTGTCGTTGCGAGGTTGCCAGATGCCCACGATGCGGATATCGGTGCTGAGGTCATAGCGACCACCGCGTTTTTTTGCGAGGTAGACATCATCGAGCAGGATGGTGTTTTTGGAGGCAGTGCTTTCGGCGACGATGACTTCCATGGGACCCACACCATCCCAGGCATTGGGCATGCGCCCTTCGGTGAGGCGGATGTGGTCTTCGATATCGCTGAGGAAGCCAATTCGCGCTTGGGTGACGGATGGAGTGGTGGGCTTGGATTCGTGGAAGCGCACCTCGAGCTTTTCGCTGGCCGCATAGCGTACAACGGGTGGGATGGGCAGATCAATGCCGTAAGCCTGCAAATTGCGCATGGCGTTGTCGGCGTTTTGCCACTGCTCGTAGCTGACTGGGCGCGTACTGGCACTTCCGAATTTGTAGATGAGGGCAAAGGGCGGCAGGCGTGTGCCTGGCGGCTGGTTTTCGCTGATGGCGTTGATGAGCAAGCGATAGCCGGCGGCTTCGGCATAGACTGGGATGCCCACACTGAGTGCGATGGCACAGGTGAAGCCGAGCCATACGACAAACAAAATGAAGGGCTGAGCAAGCAGTCTGCGCGTAATTGGGGCAACTATGGCAAATCGTGAAAACGATGTCTTGAAGAAATTTGTCATTTGATTGGTGTCTATGCAGTATGCGGTACCATGCGCCATTATACCAAATGTCTTTTGGGTGCCGACATGATGTGATATTGGGTGGACAAGCAAGAATTGGGTGGTATACTTGGGTATGAATCCAGGCTTTGCGTACATAAGGAGTAGACTCATGCGATTTGATTTCGACACCGTAGTCGATCGTCGCGGCGGCGACAGCATCAAGTGGAATTTGTATGGAGACGGCGTATTGCCCATGTGGGTCGCTGATGCAGACCTGCTGTCACCACCAGCGGTCATTGATGCGTTGGTACAGCGTTCACAACATGGAATTTATGGATATGCAGGGGCTCCAGCCGAATTAGCCGAGTTGTTGATTCAGCGTATGAAAGACCTGTACGACTGGACGATTACGGCTGATGATCTGGTGTATGTGCCTGGTGTTGTGACGGGGTTCAACATTGCGGCGCGTGCTGTAGCTACTCCGGGTGGCGGTGTGTTGGTGCAGACCCCCAATTACCCGCCGATTTTGGCTGCTGCTGGTAATCACGACATGGTGACGCAGATGGCTGATTTGAAGGTTGTCGACAAAGGCAATAACATTATTGATTACGCCTTTGACATGGACGCATTTGTGGGGGCAATGACTGATGAGACCAAGATTTTTATCTTGTGCCATCCACATAATCCCACCGGCCGATTGATGAACCGTGAAGAGCTCACGCAGATGGCCCAGGCGTGCGTGGATCGCGGGATTGTGATTTGTTCGGATGAAATCCACTGCGATATCATCATGGATGGTCACAAGCACATCCCGACGGCGACGTTGTCACCTGAAATTGCCCAAAACACGATTACGTTGATGGCGCCCAGCAAGACGTTTAACATTCCTGGATTGGGTTTTAGCTTTGCGATTATCCAGAATCCAGAATTACGTGCCAAGTACAAAAAAGTCATGGGCGGCATGGTGCCACATGCTGGCATCTACGGCTATGTGGGTGCATTGGCAGCTTACAAGCATGGCCAAGAGTGGCTTGACGCTACACTTGCATACTATGCCGCCAATCGTGATTTTGCGATTGAGTATGTGCAAAAGTACATGCCACAGTTGAAAATCACCAATCCCGAATCAACGTACTTGGCTTGGATTGATTGTAGTGAAGCCGGAATTGAAGGTAGCCCCAAAGAATACTTCCAAAAATTTGGAGTGGCGTTGGGGGATGGCGCTAATTTTGGTGCCAACACCAAAAACTTCGTGCGGATGACGATGGCGTGCCCACGTTCATTGCTCGAAGAAGGACTTGATGCCATGCGCAAAGCGCTAGAGCCATTAAGTTAGGTATGGTTGGATGCCGGCACCCTGCGCGACCGCGCAGGGTGCCGTCGTGTATCTTGTCAGTGAGGAGCACTCCTATGCACGATTTTGATGCCTACTTCGAGCGCCGGCGCACCGATAGTGTGAAATGGAATTTGTACGGTGCAGATGTCACGCCGGTATGGATTGCCGAAGCAGATTTTCAGCCGCCACCGGCAGTCATCGATGCCATTGTGGCACGGGCCCAACATGGGTTGTTTGGGTACACGGCGGCGATTGGGCATGCATCTGCACCAGGGGCTGCATGGGAGTTGCCTGAGATCGGACAGGTCATCTGTGATCGCTTGTATCGTCAATACGGTTGGCAGGTCGATCGTAGTGAGTTGGTGTATTTGCCCGGTGTCGTGGCAGGGTTTAATTTGGCCTGCAAAATTGCTGGTCAGCCTGGTGATGCGGTGATGATGCATGCGCCGTGCTATGGGCCGATTACCAAAGCGCCCCTCAACCAAGAGCGTGTGCCGTTGTACACCACGTTACAACGCACTGAAACGCCAGACGGGTACCTCGAATTTGTCCACGACGATGCCGATATGCGGGCACAGGTGACGGCAAATACGGCGCTGTTTTTGTTGTGTAATCCCCATAACCCGACGGGCCGGGCGTTCCGACGTAGCGAACTACAACAGATTGCCGATGTGTGTGTGGCACATGACATGCTGATTTGTTCGGACGAAATCCATGGCGAAATCCTGCTCGATGATACGGTACATGTGCCGATTGCCACCTTGTCGCCAGAAGTTGCTCAGCGCACGATTACGTTGATTAGCCCGAGCAAAACGTTCAACATTCCCGGTTTGGGGTTCAGTGTGGCAGTCATCCAAAATCCCGAATTACGGGCCCGGTATATGCGTGCCATGCAGGGGTTGGTGGCGAGCCCGCAAATATTTGGTTATGTGGGAGCGATGGCGGCATATCAGCATGGTGATGCGTGGTTGCACGACGTGCTCAAGTACTATGCGGCCAATCGAGATTTTGCGTTAGCCTACATGCGCGCGCACATGCCACAATTCAAAAGCACGCGCCCTGAAGCGACATATTTGGCCTGGATTGACTGTCGAGACGCAGATTTACCGACAAATGCGCGCGATTTTTTCATAGAACACGCTCATGTGGCACTCGGTGACGGGGCTGGATTTGGACCAGCGGGTCATGGCTATATCCGTTTGACTATGGCCACGCAACGGGCGCAATTAGAGCGCGTATTGACGGCGATGCGACATGCACTCGAGCCATTTAGCTAAAGATAAAGGAAGTATTTGACAGAGATGGTTTTTCATCTATACTTTTATTAAGCCCTAATGAATGTGCATTGTTGCACCCCTATCTTCGCCCCTGAAAGGTCGACTCTGTCGGCCTTTTTATATTTTTTGGGGAATGTATCTGCCAACACAAAGGTAAGAGGAGTAGCATGAAGCAGCAGATGGACGGAAGCCGTTTGACACGTGTGATGGTGCTGGTCGTGGTTGCCATGATTGCATCGTTGTTGAGTGCGTGTGCGGCTCAGCCCAGTGCCCCGGCCGCAAGTGATGAGAAGTTCGTTTTCGGTATGGTATTGGTTGGTCCAATCAATGATGGTGGTTGGAGCCAGGCTCACTACGAAGCTGCCAAGCGCGTAGAAGCCGAAGTTGCAGGGAGCGAATTTGTCTACATCGACAAGGTGAACCCTGCAGATCGCCCCAACGTGACCGTCGAGCAGGTTGTGGACGAATTGGTTGCCAAGGGCGCCAAGATGATCATCACCAACTCGGATGACTTCAAAGATGGTACACGTGAGGCCGCTAAGGCGCATCCCGAAGTAACGTTCATTCATGCCTCTGGTGACGATGTGTTGACAGGCAAAGCCCCAGCCAATTTGGGCAATGTCATGGGTCGTATGGAATACGGCAAGATGATGGCCGGTTGTGCTGCTGCCTTGACGAGTGCTGACGGCAAGATTGCGTTTGTCGGGCCATTGATCAATGACGAAACCCGCCGTTTGACCAACTCGGCCTACCTGGGTGCCAAGCACTGCTGGACCAACATCCGCGGTGAAGACCCAGCTGCTTTGCAGTTCAGCGTGACCTGGATTGGGTTCTGGTTCAACATTCCCGGTGTGACCCTGGATCCCACGCAGGTCGTCAACGACTTCTTTGCTGAGGGTTACGACGTGGTCATTTCAGGCATCGATACCCCAGAAGCCATTGTCGAGGCTGCTAAAGCTCGTGCCGCTGGTGCCAACGTCTATGCCGTACCATACGACTTCGAAGCTGCCTGTGAAAAGGGTGCTGATGCGTGTCTGGGCGTGCCATACTTTAACTGGTACCCAGCCTATAGCACCTTGGTCGCCGACGTGAAGGCTGGCACCTGGAAGCAAGCATGGGAATGGCAATCACCAGATTGGACCGACATCAACAATCACGACACCAGCCCCATTGGCTACAAGAAGGGCAATGCCCTCAGTGCTGATGCAGCTGCTGGTTTGGACACCTTCATTGCCGACTTGGCAGGTGGTTTGAATTTGTGGACCGGCCCCATCAATCTGCAAGATGGTAGCGCATACCTCGCCGACGGCGAAGTGGCTACCGACCAGCAGGTATGGTACATGCCTCAGTTGCTTGAGGGCATGGAAGGCCAAAGCGCCAGCAATTAAGTTTTGTGACGACCGGGCTCCACATTGTGGGGCCCGGTTCGTGATTTTTGGGGCATTTTTTCCCGTACAATACTTCTAGTTCAATGTGTGCGTCCCGATTATCATTTGCCGGTATACACGTGATGTGTGTACGTGGCAAAAGGAGTTTGAATGCACGTCAGCATTCGCCATTTGTGCAAAGCGTTTGGAGTGCTCAAGGCCAATGATGATATCTCTGTCGAATTTGCGGCAGGGCAGATTCATGGTGTATTGGGTGAGAATGGTGCTGGCAAAAGCACCTTGATGAAGTTGTTGTCGGGAGTCTATGCTGCCGACTCTGGTGAAGTCTGGATTGATGGTCGTGCCGTGCAGTTGGGTACCCCGCGCGTGGCACGTGTGGCAGGGATTGGCATGGTAGGCCAAGACCCGCTCGATGTGCCCGTGTTTTCGGTCAGCGAAAATATCGCCTGTGGCATTGCGATGCCTGCACTGGCAGTGGTTGCTCAGCAATGCCGTGAATGGGCCGATCGTCTGGGGTTTGCCGTGCGACCCGAGCAACGCATCGGTGATTTGACGGTGGGGCAGCGACAGCAAGTAGAAATCATCCGTCTGTTGATTGCGGGTTCACATGTGCTCATCCTCGATGAGCCGACGACTGGTATTACTGCTGATCAGGTGCAGTCGTTGTTTGCGGCATTGCGTCAGCTGGCAGATGATGGCAAAACGATTTTGTTTGTGACGCACAAACTCGATGAAGTGGCGGCATTGTGCGATACCGTGACGGTACTGCGAACCGGCCGCATGGTAGACACGCAACGGGCCATGCCCGTCGCCAAGTCCGAGATTCTCGAGGCCATGTTCGGCGAAACCACACCACCCCAAGCAACACATTTTGCTGTGGATGAAACTGCCGCGGTGCGTTGGCAGATTACCGATGTGCAACTGCGCGATGGGCATGTACACATTGGTCCCATACAGCACCAGATTCGTCAGGGGCGCATTGTCGGTCTGGCTGGCCTTGAGGGGTCTGGCCAACGCGCCTACTTGCGCCATTTGGCCGGGTTATTGCCAGCACTACACGGGTCTACCTTGTTTGACGGCGATGCCCTGCAACGCCACCACCATCAGGTGGTTTTTTTGCCAGCAGATCGCCTGCATGAAGGCATTGTGGGTGACTTGTCGCTCTATGACCATGTGCGGTTGTTGCGTGATGATTTGTTGGCGCCTGGTGAATCCGCATATGCCAAGACGAATGCACTGATTGACGCATACAACATCAAAGCGACGCCCGATACCCCGCTCAATCAACTCTCTGGTGGTAATCAACAGCGCGCCATGTTGGCGTTGATTCCCGATATGGTGCACGGGATTCTGCTCGAACACCCCACGCGCGGCCTTGATGCCCGTAGTGCGGTTGCGATTTGGCAGCGCCTGCAAGAACGTCGCCATAGTGGGACGAGTGTGGTCTTCTTTTCGGCAGATCTCGAAGAGGTCATGCAGTACGCAGACGAAATCATTGTCTTTTTCGGGGGCAAGGTGTCTCACCTGCTCCGACGTAACGAGCTAAGCGAACAACAGTTAGCTGCCCTGATTGGTGGCGTGGGTTTTGCTGAGGTTTCACAATGAACATACCACTACAACGCTATGCCGTACCGCTACTCGGGATTATGGCAGCTTTGGGGTTGACTGCGACGATATTAGTCATGACGGGTGTAGCGCCGTTTGCGGTATTTCGCATATTGTTTACTGGGGCGTTGACATCCCCATCACGCTTTGCGGACATGTTGATGTTGGCTGCGCCATTGTTGTTGTGTGCAGTGGGACTCACCATGAGCTTTGCTGCTGGTCAGTACAATCTCGGTATCGAGGGGCAGATGACCATCGGTGGTGTGGCGGCTATGGGTGTGTTGCGCCTGGCCAGTGAAACTACGCCGGCGCTTGTGATGTGGCTGGCAGCGCTGTTGATCGGCGCTGTGGCTGGTGGGTTGTGGGCCTTGTTGGTGGCCGCGCTCAAGCAGTACACCCGGGTCAGCGAGATTTTTGCTGGCTTGGGGCTCAACTTTGTGGCACTGGGCACTTCGTTGTACCTGGTGTTTGGTCCGTGGAAACGCCCTGGTGTGGCATCGATGTCAGGCACCGAACCACTCCCCGAAGCGTTGTGGCTACCGACTGTGGCTGGCACACGCCTGACGTTGGTCACCCCGTTGTTGGCAGTGCTGTTGCTGGCTGCCGTATGGTGGTTGTTGCGGCACACGCATTGGGGATTGCAGGTGCGTGCCAGCGGTTTGAGCCCACTGGCCAGCGAACGCTTCCATGTGCCAGCGGTGCGGCGCATGTTTGAAGCCATGTGGCTGTGTGGGGCCAGTGCCGGTGTGGCTGGGGCCTTGCAGGTGCTGGGCGTGTATCACGCTTTGGTGCCGAATGTGGCGAGTGGTATCGGCCTGATGGGCCTGTTGGTGGCACTCTTGGCCCGTGCCGACATCCGTTGGATTGCACCGTTGGCCATATTGTTTGCCATGATGACCGCAGGTAGCATCCAGTTGCCGTTGTCGTTGTCTGTCGATAGCAGTATCAGTGGTGTGCTCCAGGGCACACTCGTGTTGGCGATGATTATTGCACGATCACGCATGCAAAAGCGAGGTGCCTGATGAATTGGGAGCAACTATTGACCGATATGGCAGTGATTATTGCCATGAGTGCCCCCATGATTTTGGCCTCGATGGGGATTTTGTTGAGTGAACGTGCAGGGGTCATTAACTTGTCCGTAGACGGTAGCATGCTCTTGGCCGGCATGACCGGTTTTGCGATTGCGTTGACCACCAACAATGTGGCACTGGGATTCGTGGCGGCTGCTTGTGTGGGCGCTCTCGTGGCAGCGCTGATCGCATACCTGGGAGTAAGTCTGCGGATTTCGCAGACCGCAGTGGGATTTGTGCTGGCGTTGCTATGTACCGACATTTCGTCGTATCTGGGTAACCCGTTTGTGCAAATCCAAGGTCCTGCCGTGCAGGCGTGGGACATCCCCGTGTTGGCCGACATCCCCGTGTTGGGGGTGCTGTTGTTCCAACATGATATCGTGATCTACACCAGCATGGTGGTGTTGGTCGTGGTGGCCGCGGTACTCAAGTGGACTCGGATCGGCTTGTTGATACGCGGTGTCGGCGAACGTCCAGATGCATTGTTTGCCCGAGGTGTCGATGTCGTCACCCTGCGCTATTGGGCAGTGATTGCCGGCGGGGTGCTGATTGGTCTGGCCGGAGCTGCCTATACGCTCGACCTCAAACAGGGGTGGACGTATCGGCATATCGCTGGTACTGGTTGGATTGCCCTCGCAATTGTGATTTTCGGGGCATGGCACCCGTGGCGCATTGCCATCGGCAGCTATTTGTTTGCTGTGCTGCAGATGATGGCGACGCGCCTGCAAGACAATGCGTTACAGATTCCCACACAGGTGCTACAAGTGGCGCCATTTGTGGTGATGATTGTGGTGCTAGCAGTCGTCAACAGCACTACCACCCCCTGGGCAGAACGCTTGCTTGAGCGTCTGCCTCGGGGGATTCGTACACTGGTGATGCGTATTTCGCAGCCTGCCCCAGCGGCGCTCGGGCAACCCTTCGAACAACGCTAAGTTTTTTTAGATTTCGTGGAGGTCATCCCAGCGAGGACCGACCTCCACATCGACTTTGAGCGGCACTGCGAGATCGGCATAGGCCTGTTGCATTTCGTGCCGCAATAATTCGACGACGTCTGCTTCATTGGCTTGTGGTGTCTCAACAATTAATTCGTCGTGGACCTGCAGCAAGAGCTGTGTGCCACGCCCGTAGTGCTGAATGGCCTGGTCCACGCGGATCATGGCCATTTTCATGATGTCCGCCGCTGTAGCCTGTATCGGGTGGTTGATGGCTTCACGCTCGGCGGCCTGTTGGCGTGGGCCACGCACGGCGATATCGGGCACCGATCGCCGCCGCCCAAACAACGATTCGACATACCCCAGTTGTTTGCCTTGGGCAACGGTGCGCTCGATGTAGAGTTTGACTTCGGGGAA
>VFQT010002375.1_pt1 | contig 19568 bp, 17 predicted proteins | sample 3512381 | NCBI WGS metagenome assembly VFQT01 (sample SAMN10412376, study PRJNA504923) | tailings metagenome | isolation source: Relicate 2 Philex TSF3 active mining site | place: Philippines: Tuba, Benguet | collected 2017-08-29
ACCATATTTGGGCTGGACGAGATGATGGCGGCACATGCGAGTTATGAAGAGCTCGCTGAGATCATTCGCCGTCGGTTTTCGAACCCGGCCGCGAGCTTGCGCGAGCTGTTTTCTCGGCTGGTGTTCAACATCCTGGTCGGTAACACGGATGACCACGCGCGCAATCATGCAGCATTCTGGGATGGGCAACAGTTGGGTTTGACGCCAGCTTTTGATATTTGTCCTCAGCCGCGATCCGGCCAGCAAGCTTCGCAAGCGATGTTGATCAGGGGGCGCGACCGCAGCAGCCAGTTACAGCTCTGTGTGCTGGCAGCGAATCAGTTTCTGATCGGGACTGAGGATGCGAGCAAGATCATTCAATCTCAGGTTGGGATCATCAAACGAGAGTGGGATCCAGTATGCGATGAGGCGGGTCTGTCGGAGATAGATCGACGGTTTTTCTGGGGGAGGCAGTTTTTGAATGACTTTGCCTTTTTGGGGATGCCGACCTCAATTTGAACGACTTTGCCTTTTGGGGGATGCCGACCTCAATGTAATTTAGCCCCATAGACTGCAAGTCGCTCGACAGAGGATGGACACTGCTGGGTCCCGGCCTGCGCCGGGACGACGGCGTTGGGGTCTGCGGCCAGTCCAGACGATCCCTGCGCAGGCTGAGATTCGAATACCTCGTTGAGGCATCGGGTCTAACAATCGTCATCCCGGCGCAGGCCGGGATCCAGTGTTCAACCCACCCCCCTGTCGACATTCCGTCGCCCCTCTTCCGGTGGAGTTTTTCCTCCCCCGGCAAAGCCCTGCCGATCCGACACGTCCCCTGAAAACCCGCATGTTTCCTTGAGAAAATCCTTGGCACACTGATTGCTACGAGGAAACCGTCCAATGTTTACAGAGGCAATCATCGTGACGGCTCAATTCGAAAACTCTCATCCAGCGCTGTGGCTGGATCCCAAGGCTGCGGTCGGTAGTACCGAGCGCGAGCAGCTGACTGCCGCTGGTTTGCAGCTGCTGCCGGTAACCACGCTCGACGACCTGCGCCAAGGCCTGGCCAAAGCGCGTCTGGTGGTGATTCGATTGATGGGCGATGTCGGGCTGCTGCAAGAGGTGAAGAAGCTCACGCAGTCGTTTGGTCATGATGTGCCGGTGCTATGCCGCGTAGATCGGGGCGAGCTCTCGCTGGGTGTCGAGGCAATGCGGCGCGGTGCTTATCACGTGCTGCCATCAGATGACTGGTCGGTTGATAGCTGGCGCGAAGCCCTCACGCTAACACCCAAGCGTGCTGAAGTGACCCAGCGTAGTCCGCAAACTTTTGTTTTTGTTGACCCCAATAGCCAGCACCTGCTTGAGCTTGCGCGGCGTGTCGCGCAAACCGAAGTATCTGCGCTGGTGGTTGGCCCCACTGGTGCGGGTAAAGAAGTGCTCGCCCGTGTACTGCATGATGCCTCGCCGCGTCGTAATGGTCCGTTTGTGGCCTTGAACTGCGCGGCGCTGCCTGAGCATTTAATTGAAGATTTACTGTTTGGTCATGAGAAGGGCGCGTTCACTGGTGCCTTGAAAGAACACCGCGGTTTGTTTGAGCAAGCGCACGGCGGCACTATCTTCCTCGATGAAATTGCCGAGATGCCCTATCACTTGCAGACCAAGCTGCTGCGCGTGCTGCAAGAACGCAAGATCACGCGCCTGGGTGGTCATGGTTCGGTGGAGCTGGATGTAAGACTGGTTGCCGCAACCAACAAAGATTTGCGCGAAGCGAGTAACAATCGCGAATTCCGCGAAGACCTCTACTTCCGTATCAGCGCGTTCAAGCTGACGATTTTGCCGCTGCGTGAACGTCCGGGTGATGTACTGCCGCTGGCAATGCAGTTCCTTGAAAAATTTGGCCCCGGCGATCGCAAAGTACAACTCTCACCCACAGCCATCGAGCGACTTCAGGGTTATAGCTGGCCAGGTAATGTGCGTGAATTACAAAATGTCATTCAGCGCGCGCTGGTGCTATGTAACGATGATCTGATTACCGACGATGCGTTGATGTTCGATGAGATTGACCAGCGTCCAACGTCACAGCCGTTACCGGCATCGACGCAATCCAATCTGATGCAGTACGGCCCGCGAGAAGTCTCGGATGCACATCAGTTGAATGGTAATGCGTTGGTGGATTTATCCACGGCGGTGAAGAGCAGCGAGTACCAGGTGATTATGGCGGCGATTCAGTCGACGCGTAATCGCAATGAGGCCGCCAAAAAACTTGGTATCAGCCCACGTTCGCTGCGATACAAGATGGCGCAGTTTCGCGAGCTGGGTATGGCAGCGAATCCTGCTAATCAAAACAGCGGCGGCATCAATAGCATCAATGGAATCAACAGTCTCAATGGTCTCAATGGATTAAACGGCCTGCACGGTATGCCCGGCATGGCAGCGGCGTGAGGCGATAGGAGATCAACATCATGATCAACAAGATCAACAGCCAAACCAACATCGACGCAATGCTGGCTACCCTGCGCCAGCATCAGGTTGATTCGACTGGCTCGAACACGCCGCCAGTACTGACACCGCCCACACCTGAGGTAGGTAAGCCTACGTTTGGTGAGGCGATTGCGACTGCGGTAGTAGATACCAATAACCTCAGCATGCACGCTAGCGCCTTGCGTAACGCCTACGATCGTGGTGAAGAAGTGCCGCTGACTGATGTGGTACTCGCGATGCAGAAATCATCGCTCGCATTCGAGGCAACGCTACAGATCAGAAACAAAGTTTTAAAAGCTTACGAAGATATTTTGAACATGCCGGTCTGATAATCCGAACGACACGAACATAAGCAGAGAGTAGAACCATGGCCGAAGCATCAATCAACCCAGGCGGTGCGCAACCGCCCACGCCACCCGGTGTACCGACACTGGCGGGTGATCCCGGCGCATCCGGCGTTCCTGCAAATACCGCTGCAGGGCCGCGGCCTTTACCGACGGCGGTGCAGGGCGTTGCCAGCGGCTTCTCGTCTTTCCGCGATTGGATGGATGGCGTATTGCGGCAGCCAGCAGTCAAGCGCGCGCTGTTACCGATCACGATACTGCTGATACTCGGTGTGACCGCGGTGGCGTTTCAGTCGACGCAGTCGGTGCCGTATCGCCCGATCATGCCTGGCATGACCGAGAACGACAAAATGGCCGCGCTCGAGGCATTGAAGGCAGGCGATTTCAAACCAAAGGTCGATACGCAAAGTGGTCAGATCACCGTTCCCGAAGGTCGCTATCACGAAGCGAGAATTTTTTTGGCGGGACAAGGTATTCCAAAAGAAGCTCAGCCGATCGGCATGGAATCCTTGAAAGACAAGTCGTCGATGACGACTAGTCAGTTCATGGAGCAAGTGCAGTACAACACCGCCATCGAGCAGGAGCTGTCGCGCTCGATCATGCAGATTTCTACAATCAAAGCAGCACGCGTGCATTTGGCATTGCCAAAGCAATCGGTGTTTGTGCGCGACCGCGCCACGCCGAAAGCCTCGGTGGTGGTTACACCGCATTCCGGTCGTGGTGTTTCAACGCCGCAGGTGAAAGCGATTGTGCATTTGGTATCGTCGAGTGTGCCTTATCTCACCCCTGAGAACGTCTCAGTGGTTGATGACCAGGGCAATTTGCTGACGATGGATAACCCGGTCGATGCGGCAATGGGTCTGACGGTCGCACAAATGCAGCACAAGCAGCGTACCGAAGAAACGTATAAGAACCGCGTGACTGAGTTATTGGGTCCGGTCGTAGGTGAGGCGGCGATTCAGGCGCAAGTCAACCTGACGATGGATTACACCGTGGTCGAGACGACTACTGAAGATTTTGATGATAAAGACAAGGGCGTCAAGCCACGTTCCGAGGCATTGACCACCGAGCGTAAATACAAGCTGGATCCGGAGGGTATTCCAGGTTCGCTCACCAACTCGCCGCCGCCGGATGCTGACCTCACCAAGAACACCAATACGGATGAGAAGAAGCCGGCGACCAATGAAATCGTCACCACCCGCTCGACCCGTAACTTCGAGATGGATAGGCAGGTGCGTCACACCAAGAATTCGCCCGGTACGATCTCGCGTATCACGGTGGCTGTGGTGGTGGCTGAGCGTCCTGCGCCGCCACCGGCTGATGGCAAGCCACTGGCACCCGGCGCTCCAACGACGATTCCGTATACCCAGCAAGAGCTTGATCGTATGCTGAATCTGGTGCGTAGCGCGGTGGGTTACAACGAAGAGCGTGGCGATGTTGTTACTGTGGCACCGGCGCGTTTCGAGACCCTCGCACCCGAGCCACCGAAGCCTTGGTATGCCGATCCTGACATCCAGAACGTGATTAAAATCGCTGTAGCTGCTTTCGTGATCACCGTGTTCCTGCTGGCTGTGGTGCGTCCGATGGTGAAAGGCCCGACAATTAACCAGCAGATCATGCCGCCGTACGGCCCAACGCCGGAAGAGGTTAAGCAGCTTGAGGCCAAAGCCGCCGAAGAGGCCAAGGCCCAGCTTGAGAACCAGCTGGCGGAAGAGGCCAAGATCGCTGAGGAAGAGGCCAAGGCTGAGGAAGAAGCACAAGCAGCTGCTGAGGCACTAGCGGCCGAGGAAGCGCGAATCGCTGAAGAAGCCGAGCAATACGCCGCTGCAGAAGCTGCTGCCGTCGCCGAGGCTGCCGCCGCTGAAGCCGAGGGCGAGGAGGGCGAAGACGGCGAGTTCAATGAGGATGAAATCGAGCTGGAAGATGGCGAGAGCCTGGACGAGCTGCGTGCCCGCATGCAGGCGATGAAGCCGAAGAAACCCACCTTCTCCGCTGAGATGCTGGACACCGCCAACAGCTATGATGACAAGGTCGCGTTGATCCGCATGCTGGTGGCGCAAGAGTCTGGCCGGGTGGCGCTGGTCTTGAAGAACATGGTCCGCAACTAAAGCGGCTCACTAACCTGGTACTGGAACCATCATGGCAGACGATCAAAAAGTTGAACAGAAAGCAGCAGAGCAGCCGACCGAAGATCTTGAGGCGCTAAAAAACAAGCATAAGCCGAAGAAAAAGAAGCCTGCGATACCGGCCGACATGCTCTCAGATGCAAAAAGCTACGACGACAAGCTGATGCTGGTGAAGTTCCTCACCGAAAAAGAAAAGGGCCGTGTGGTTCTAATGGTGAAGAATATGCTTCGCGGTATGAGCGACGTAAAAAAGAAATAATCCGTTTGATCTCAAGGAAAGCAGCAACCGAGGTACACCATGGCAGATAACACAACACTTGCACCCATGTCGGACGAGCTCAAGCGAGAGCTGGCCGAGATCACCAATGTACAGCGCGCTGCTGTGCTGATGCTGCTGCTCGGCGAAGACCTGGCCTCCAACATCATTAGCTACCTTGATCCGAAAGAAGTACAAGAGCTGGGCGCTGCGATGGTCTCTGTGGCTGATATGTCGCAAGACGCGGTGAACGTCGTACTCGACGAATTCGTTGATATGCTGAAGAAGCAGACCAGTCTCTCGCTCGGTACCACTGAATATGTAGAGACTGTGCTCAAGCGCGCGCTCGGTCCGGATAAGGCGGCATCGGTGCTATCGCGCATCATGCCCGGCCGCGCCAGCCGTGGTTTGGAGATTTTGCAGTGGATGGATGCTCGTGCAATCGCAGAAATGATTCGTGGTGAGCATCCACAGGTAACCGCGATTATTTTGTCGGTACTCGAATCGGAAGTCGCTGCTGATGTGCTGGCTTTTTTACCGGAAGAGTCACGCGCCGAGGTAGTACAACGTGTAGCGAGTTTGGATACGGTTCAGCCTTCTGCGATGGAAGAGCTGGAAACCATTATGAAGAAGCAGTTCTCGAATAATGCTTCGGCGTCTTCGTCGAGTTTTGGTGGTGTGAAGGCTGCTGCCAAGATTATGAACTTTACCAAGGTAGAGCTTGAATCTGCGATTTTGCAAGGTGTGGGTCAGATTGATGAAGAACTCGCCTTACGTATTCAAGACAACATGTTCAGCTTTGAAAATCTGGCTGCGGTGGATAACCGTGGTATCCAGGCGCTGATGCGTGCGGTTGAGCCGGATATGCTGATGATTGCCTTGAAGGGTGCAACCGAGGAAGTCAAGAACAAGTTCCTCGACAATATGTCGAGCCGTGCGCGAGGCATGTTCGTCGACGATATGGAAGGCAAGGGCCCGCTGCGTATGACCGAAGTCGAAGACGCACAGAAGAAGATTATGCGTCAGGCCAGAAAGCTGTCCGAGAAAGGCGAACTGATCTTGGCATCCGGTGGAGCCGACTTTGTCTGAGGTGCGTACCGCGCGCAAGCGCAATGCGTGGCTGCCGAACCGCATGTTCGATCCGGCATCCAACCCATTCGCCGTTCAAAACCTGCTCGATCGAACCGCGCCGCCGTTCGTCGAGCAGCGCGATCAAATTCCCGAAGCCATATTTGGTGTCGACCCCTTGGCGGGTGGACGTATCGCTGCCGGATTTGCACGCGACCACAGCCTGGATTTGCCCGAAGACGACTTTGCGCTTGATGAGGTTATCGCCGACCCGTTTTTAGCTGATGATGATCTGCCCGCACCGGGTTTCGCCGCAGAAGCAGCCAGCGAAATCGGTACTGATTTCAATCCCGAGCATGATGTGCCTTTGACTACTGTGGCACGCGGTTTTGAAGCAGATGCAGATGTAGATGTAAATACAGATATAGACGTCAATAGTGTCGCATCGCCCACTGATGAAGTGGTAGCCGGGCAGGTTCAACATCCAGCCAGCGAGATTGAGGCATTTGCGGCCGCAACGGATGCCATGGTCGCCGAGATATCAGCTGCCGACCCGGTGAGCGAATTAGCGAATCCAAGCCTTGCCGCACCTTCCGACGAAGATGATGCGGACGCCGATAGTGTTGCAGCGGCTAGTGATACAGCAGCTAGTGATACCGCGGCACCTGTTCATGCTGAGGCTGGTACGCAAGCGGCTGAGGATGACTTGGTAAAGCACACAGATACACTACCAAAGCTGGCTACCGAGCCGCACCTGCTACCAGAGACCTTGTCAGCGCAGGCTGCCGAGCTGCTCGATGATGCCTTGCTCGATAACGAAGCGGTCGCACAAAAAATTGAAGCAGCACGAACTCAGGCCTATGCCGAGGGTTTGGAAGCAGGTCGTAATGAATGTCGCGAGGCTGAGCGCCCGGTAGCGCACCAGCAAGGCTACGACGAAGGCATGGCTGCTGGCCTAGAACAAGGCCGCGCCGAGACCCAGACCGATGAACAAAAACGTCAGCAAGCGGAGCATGAAGCCAAGTTGGCGCAACTGCAATCAGTGATAGAACAGCTTCAGCAGCTGGCCTACAATCCTGACGCATTGTTCGAGCCCATGAAAAAATTCACCGTACATCTGGCTGAGCAGCTCGTGCGCGGTGAATTAACGCAAAGCCCGCAAGCGATTTCACGATTGGTCGATAACGCACTACGCGAGCTGAATGCTGCGGGTGACAAGGCCGTCATCATTCATCTGCATCCGGAAGATTTAGAGCTCTATCGGCCAACGGTAGCAAAGTACACCGACAGCTTGATTCTGCGTCCGGATAACTTGCTGGAACGCGGCAGCGTTCGTGTTTCGCTCGATGGTAGCGTGGTCGAAGACCTGATGCAGCGTCGTGTTGAGGGCGTTAAAAAATCACTCGCGCAGGCACCTACACCGAATTGGCGTACTGGCGGTAACCGCTTGTCTGACCGACTGTCTGATCGTATTCAAACGGGCCAGCCGGTGGATGACGTGACCATTGTCGATAAGCCCGAGCCTGTAGCCGACAAGACCTTGGAAACGGCCGCGCCGTCGGATGGTCATGCTTGATTATGCCGATGTCGTCGATCACCTGATCGCGCACACGCGCGTGCCGCCTGCGTGCCATACAGGCACTTTGGTGCGCTTGATTGGCATGACCTTGGAAGCGCGCGGTATTATGGCGCCGCTCGGCGCCGTATGCGAAGTTGAATCGATTAGCGGCAACCATAAAGTACAGGCTGAAGTTGTTGGTTTCAATGATCAAACCCTGTTTCTGATGCCGTTTACCGAAGCGGTAGGTATAGGGCCTGGCGCTACTGTTCGCGTACTTACTAATTCTTCCGAAGCGAGTTTGGGCCCCGAGTTACTCGGGCGTGTGATTGATGCGTTTGGCGAGCCGCTTGATGGTGGCCCCAAACCTGATTGCAAAGACAAACTCGCCTTGCTAGGCCTGCCATTAAACCCTATGGAGCGTGGGCCGATCAATCAAGTGCTTGATGTCGGCGTTAAAGCCATCAATGGTTTACTGACCATGGGGCGTGGCCAGCGTATTGGTTTGGTCGCAGGCTCCGGTGTTGGTAAGAGCTCGTTGCTCGGCATGATCACTCGCAACACCGAAGCCGATGTGGTGGTGATTGGGCTGATTGGTGAGCGTGGCCGCGAAGTGCAAGCATTTATTAATGAGGTGCTTGGCCCCGAGGGTCGCGCTAAATCGGTGGTGATTGCATCCCCCGCAAATGTGTCGCCTGTCATGCGATTGAAGGCAACGCATCTCACGCACGTGATCGCTGAATACTTCCGCGATCAGGGCAAGAATGTGTTGATGCTGATGGATAGCCTCACGCGTGTCGCGCATGCACAGCGTGAAATTGGCTTAGCGATTGGTGAGCCGCCGACTGCTAAAGGCTACCCGCCATCGGTGTTTGCACTATTACCCAATTTAATTGAACGCACCGGCGTGGGTCGACACGGCTATGGTGCGATCACGGCGATCTATACCGTTCTTGCTGAGGGTGATGATGCGCAAGATCCGATTGTGGATATCGCGCGTGCTTCGCTTGACGGACAGGTGATGTTGTCGCGTAAATTAGCCGACGCTGCACATTACCCGGCGATTGACCTAAATGGTTCGATTTCACGAGTGATGCAGGGCTTGGTATCGCCAACGGATTTGAAAATGGCTAACCGTATTCGACGATTATGGTCGCTCTACCAACAGAATCAGGATTTGATTTCTGTGGGAGCGTATGAGACGGGCTCTAACCAGGAAATTGATCTGGCCATCGCGATGCGTGATCGTATTGAAAAATTTCTGCAGCAGGACCTGCATGATGGCGTTGGTCACGAAAAGACCTGGCAGGGTATTCGTGAACTGGTAGGCGCCTGAGCAGCGCCACAGTGAACATGAAACAAACTACCTGGACAGTACTCGCAGAAAAAGCACAAGGTGCAGTACGTGATGCACAGCAGCTGGTAAGTGATGCGCGTCATCGTGTGAGCAAGCTTGAACAAAGCCTGGCCCATCTGGACCAACTACGTGATGATTACATTGCGCGGTATAACGAGGCGCAGAAAGAAGCGCATTCGATTTCCGACACCATTACCTACCGAAAATTTCTTGAGCATTTACGTGGTCTGCGCGGCAGGGTAGAGGGCCAGCTGCAAGACGCTAACCTCAAGCTGGCAGACGCTAAGGCTGAATTGGTCAAGGCCCTGCGCGAGCAGGCCAAAATGGATGCGATGGTTGAGCGCGACGAGCGCAATCAGGCACTGGCCATTGCCAAGCAAGAGCAGCGGGCGATGGATGAGGCGGGGCTCAGGTTGTTTAACGCGCGCTGACAGTGACGGCGGGCCTTGCCAAATTTTGCCAAATCCTCTAAATTTCGCCCTATGGTGACGATGAATATTTCACTCCCCGAGACCCTCAAAGAATTCGTTGATGGGCAGGTTGTAGAGCGCGGCTACGGTACCAGTAGCGAGTATGTGCGTGAGCTCATTCGCAAGGAGCAAGATCGGCAACACTTGCGTGGTCTGCTACTGGCAGGAGCGTCATCTGGTGTCGGTCAGGTCGCCGACGAGGCTTACTTTGAAGCTTTACGTCAACGAGTTCGTCGCGCCAAGTCGGCGTGAAATCCAAGCGTCCCACACATCGTCCGCAGGCGCAAATCGACATCGATGAGGCTGTGGATTATTACCTGCACGAGGCGGGTACCGAAGCCGCGCTAGGCTTCATTGATTCTCTGCAGAATGCTTACCTTCACCTCAGCCGACATCCTCAAACCGGGTCATCAAGATACGCTCATGAGCTGGATTTGCCCGGGCTGCGCATGTGGCCGCTGAAGCGATATCCATTTCTTGTGTTCTATTTGGAGCAGCCAGATCATCTCGATATCTGGCGGGTACTTCATAGCCAGCGAGATCTACCTGCTTGGCTCCGTGAATAATAGCCAACATAGTTTCATACTGTTCTCCTGATTTCACTGTCAACGATTACAATCCGGCACCCGAGCCATACAAAAAGCCTGTTTCTCATAGTCCAGCCCCCATGAATGCTCTGCTCATTAGCATCTTTGTGATTGCCTATGCCGCGATCGCCTTCGAACATCCGATCAAGATTAATAAATCAGCCTCTGCCTTGCTGGGTGCCGGTCTGCTTTGGAGTGTTTATGCGCTGATGATGGGTGAGGGTGGTCATGTTAGCGAGCACCTTGGTGAGACCTTAATCGGTACTGCACAAATCGTGTTTTTCTTGATGGGTGCAATGACCATCGTTGAGGTAATCGATGCGCATGATGGCTTCGATGTGGTCACCGCACGTATTCGAACCACCCGCTTGAGCTCGTTGATGTGGCTGGTAGGTATTGTGACATTTTTCCTGAGTGCGGTACTCGATAATCTGACCACAGCGATTGTGATGGTCTCGCTCATGAAAAAGCTTCTCGATAAGCGTGAGGAGCGCTTGCTATTCGCAGGCATGATCGTGATTGCGGCTAATGCCGGTGGTGCCTGGTCACCCATCGGTGATGTCACCACCACGATGCTCTGGATTGGTGGGCAGATCACCGCCTCTTCGATCATGGGGGCACTGATTTTGCCTTCACTGGTCAACCTGCTGGTACCGCTGGCTTTGGTCAGCTATCGCTTGCGCGGCAAGACTGTGGTCGAGCCGCAGCAAGATCCCAACCACCCCGAGGGCGCCGGTACCTCAGAGCGTGAGCGCAACATCATGTTCTTTCTCGGTCTTGGTGTCTTGATTGCCGTGCCGGCCTTTAAGACGATTACCCATCTCCCGCCCTTTATGGGCGTATTGCTTGGATTAGGAATTCTCTGGTTAGTCGGTGATCTCTTGCACGGCAATAAAACCGAAGAAGAGCGAGAGCATTTGAACCTGACCAGTGCGCTCAATCGCATCGATATGGCATCGATTGTGTTTTTCATTGGGATTTTACTCGCGGTCGCTACGCTCGAGCATTCAGGCATTTTGCCAGCATTGGCTTCTTGGCTTGATGCGACCGTAGGTCGGCAAGATTTGATCGTGATGCTGATCGGTATTGTCAGCGCAATTGTGGATAACGTGCCGCTGGTGGCAGCAGCGATCGGCATGTATTCGCTCGATCAGTATGGCCCCAACAGTTTTCTGTGGCAGTTTCTTGCTTATTGCGCAGGTACCGGCGGCTCTATTTTGATTATCGGTTCCGCTGCCGGCGTTGCTGCCATGGGCTTGGAGCGTATCGATTTTGTCTGGTACGTGAAAAACATTAGCCTGCTGGCGATTGGTGGCTACTTCGCAGGTGCCTTGGTGTACATACTTCAGGTCACACTGCTATAAACATCCTTGGCAGACGTTTGTAAACATTTCTGATTTGTTTCGATATCGTCACTCCGGCGTAGGCCGGGGTCTAGTAGAAGCGACAGGTTACTAGAGACAATACACTGCATGCCCGCCTGCGCGGGCCCGACAAATTTATCGACATCAGCCGGGTGAGGTCAGCCTCGGCAGTTATCTCGCTCACCTTCAACGTACCACGCCGTTCATATCATTGGCAGTACCATCATTTTTTCCTGCGTCATGTCTTTCATGGTGTGGCCAATGCCGCCGATACCATAGCCGGAATGACGCCGGCCCGCGAACGGCATCCAATCGACACGAAATGCGGTATGGTCATTCATCATCACCGCTGAGGCATCCAAGCCGCGAAACGCCTGCATCGCAAAATCCAGTCGATTACTAAACACCGACGCCTGAAACGCAAACGGCAAGCTATTCGCCATGCTGATGGCTTGTGCAGGATCATCGTAGCTGTACACACACACCACCGGACCGAATATCTCGCTGTTGGATACACGGCAGTTTTGTGGTGGGTCGAGCAGCACGGTCGGCGCATAGGTGGTAGGGCTGAGTGTCTGGCCACCACATAACTTGTGCGCACCCATACCAACGGCTTCATCCACCCATTCTGCAACACGTGTGACTTCACGCGGGCGTATCAAGGGGCCGCATTCGGTTGCCTCTTCAATTGCATTACCCACCACCAAGCGGTTGGCATGCGCTGCAATACCTTCGGCCAGCGCAGCGGCTTGAGATTTTGGTGCGAATACACGCTGTACCGACACACACACTTGGCCGGAATGATAGAAGCCCCCTTTGACCAGCTTGGGAATCATCATCGCGCTATCTACACCGCTATCAACGATGACCGGCGCTGCACCCCCATGTTCGAGTGCACAGCGTGTACCCGGTGCGAGCTTGGCGCGCAGCATCCAACCCACTTTCGCTGAGCCGATGAAGCTGAAGAAGGCAACACGTGGGTCGGTCACCATACGTTCCGCGCTCGCCAAGTCACACGGTACAAAGCGGCACCATGCGGCCGGTAAGCCGGCTTGGATCAGCAGATCAACAAAGGTCTTGCAACTGAGCGGTGTATCGTCAGCGGGTTTGACGAGCACCGGGCAACCGACCGCTACTGCAGGCGCCACCTGATGCACAATCAGGTTCAGCGGATGATTAAACGCTGACACGGCCACCACCACACCAATCGGCTCGCGTGTAGTAAACGCCAGTCTGCCTGCTGCGGCAGGTGTTAAACCCATCGGCACTTCACTGCCGACCAGATGGCCGAGTTCTTTGATGCACAACTCCACGCCATCAATCGCGCGCGCGACTTCAACCCGCGCATCAATCAAGGGCTTGCCCCCTTCGTCAGCGATCTGGTGCGCTAACTCAGCAGCGCGCTCGCTCATCAGCTTGGCGCAGTTTTTTAGTATGGCGATGCGCTGATGCGTGGGTAGCCATTGGCTACGATCGCGGCTGAGGCGATGGGCGTCCTCCAACCATCCATCAATACTGTTCCAGGGCACCAGATCTACGCTGCCGATGGGTTTTTGGTCGAATGGGTTGACGACTTCAAGTGTGCTCATGATCGAATTGTCGGTGATTGATTGAATTGAAGTTCAACGGTGGGCATGTAATATTTTATTTTTCTGGGCTCCGGCCTTCGCCGGAGTGACGACATATACATGCATCAGCGTTGGTCGAGCAGTTTTTTATCTATTAATGCTTCACTTGCAGAGCGTGGTTCTTGCGCAGATCGTCGATCAAGAGCTTGCGGTTCATTGAATAATCTACCGGGCAATCGATCAAATGTACGCCACCGTCGGCAAATGCTTTGGCCACAACAGTTTTAAATTCAGCGGCACTCTTGATACGGTGGCCGTGCGCACCATAGCTATTGGCATAGGCTACAAAATCCGGATTACCAAATTCCAGCCCCCAATCCGGCATGCCAGCACCCGCCTGCTTCCAGCGGATCATGCCGTACGAGCCATCGTTCAGCACCAGTACCACCAGATTTAGTTTCAGGCGAACCGCAGTTTCTAGTTCCTGGCTGTTCATCATGAAGCCGCCATCACCGCAGATCGCCATCACATGTGATTCCGGATGCAGCATCGACGCCATCATCGCGGAGGGTAGGCCGGCGCCCATGGTAGCTAGGGCGTTATCCAACAAGATCGTGTTTGGCTGATGGGCAGGGTAGTTACGCGCAAACCAGATTTTATACACGCCATTATCGAGCGCGATGATGTCGTGGTCGCGCATCACCGAGCGAATATCTTTCACTAATCTTTGCGGCAGCATCGGGCAGCGATCATCATCCTCCGCTTCGGCAATGCGATGCTCGACATCTGCTTTCACTTGCTTGAATAGCGTCAGATCAACCGATAGCTTACCCTCCAGCATGCGCGTAAGGTGGCTAAGCGATAGCGCGAGATCGCCCACGACTTCTACCTGCGGGAAATAGACTTGATCTACCTGTGCTGCGCGATAGTTCACATGCACCACAGTTTGACCTGCGGGCTCCATGAAGAAGGGTGGCTTCTCGACGACGTCATGCCCGATATTGATAATCAAATCGGCTTGGTGAATATATGCGTGCAGATAATCATCATCAGAAAGTGCTGCGGTACCAAGATAGAGTGGGGAAGATTCATCCACCACGCCCTTACCCATTTGCGTGGTAAAAAACGGTATCTGCAATTGATGTACGAAGGCATGAATCGCTTCGCGTGCATGCTTACGATTGGCGCCTGCACCCACCAACACCAGCGGGTGTTTAGCTTTGATGAGAAGTTCAGCCACCGTTTGAAGTACCGCATCCGAGGCCTCGGCATAGTAGCGGGGATGCGGTGGAATCGGATGCGCATCGCACGGCTCTGCAGCAATATCTTCCGGCAGTTCTAGCAATACTGCGCCGGGGCGCTCCTCTTCAGCGATACGGAATGCTTCACGCACGAGTGCCGGAATCGTATTGCCGTTCACAATTTGGCGCGCCATTTTGCAGATCGGTTTAAACAGCTGCACGATATCAACAATCTGAAACTGGCCCTGCTTGGATTTTTTGATTGGCTTCTGCCCGGTGATCATGATCATCGGGAAAGCACCCAAGTGCGCGTACGCTGCGGGCGTGGCGAAGTTGGTTGCGCCTGGGCCAAGTGTAGCCATACAGACGCCGGCTTTACCGGTCAGCCGCCCGTAGGTCGCGGCCATAAAGGCGGCGCCTTGCTCATGGCGCGTGAGAATCAGGCGGATTTGTTTAGAGGTGCGAAGCGCATCCAGCAAGTCAAGATTCTCTTCGCCGGGTACAGCGAACACATACTCAACCCCTTCATTCTCGAGCGCCTGGACAAATAGCTCCGATGCTTTACGCTGATGTGCGTGCTCGTCCGCTGAAGTCGCCATGCTTAGATACCTCCCAGGTGCAGGCATGGGTCTCTATGCCCATGCCATTTGATTATTGTTATTCGACCGACAGTCCGGTCCTGCCGGCACGAGCTAGTCTGGCTGGACTGTATTCGAAGACTTGACCGGGGGCAACCAGCTGGAGGAGCTGTAGAGAGAAAGAATCGAGCGGGGTTGTGTTTTAGTTAACCCCGCTTGCCGACCGATTTTATATGTCTTGGTCTGGTCGCGCGAACAATTCACGCCACGAGATTATTTGGGCTCGACTGCCTTGGGCGATTCACCGTTATTGGGCGTGCCATCGGTAGCTGAACTCTCCGCCTTCGGCTCCATCTCCACCGCCGGTGCCACAATCGCTGGCGGCTCTGCCGCTGGCGCAGCTGGCGCTGTCATCATGCCCAATGGCGATACGCCAATCCAACGTACATGCAGCACCATCATGAACACGGCCCATACAATCGTACCGACGACGATGGCGATGCCGGTGCGCGCCGCAGTTCCCGCAGCATAGGTCGTGCCGTTAGCACGATCGCGCTTGCGCGACGATACAAAGCTCGTGATGGCCCAGATCAGGAAGCTACCAAACAGCAGCACATCGGCCAAATTACCATTGGCCAGTAAATGCGCCAAGGCCCAGGTTTTTACACCGGCCACCATCGGATGCCCGACCTTGGCCTTGATGCTATTACCTGGCACGTAAGCGGCGGTCAGTAGCACGAACGCGATTAGCGTGAGTGGAATAGTCAGGTAGTAGGCCCACAGCGGCGCTACCCAGAGCGGCAGGGGGTACGTCCGGGCATGGCCATAGCCAATGACGATCAGCACGAAGCCAGCGATCGAGACCACTGTAATCAAGCCTTTCCAGGCGTTCTCGCCGAAACGGCTGATCAGGTCACTGCGTACCGAATCGGCCAGCATGCGCGTCGAGTGCGCCCCCAGAAAAAGCACGAGTCCAATGATTAGCAGGGCCATAGCGATTTCTCCGTACAATAAGACCCGCCGAGTTTAACCGAGAACTAGAGACTTTCTGGTTAGGCTCCTTACGGCGTTGGTGATACTTGCCGTGCGCCTTGTACTAGCTGCAGCATTGCCGCCTCGCTATCGGTTAAGCGAGACAGCATTTAAGTCCCCGTTCATCAACAAAGCCGGAGAAGCCTCACATGTCAGCCGCCACGCGAACCCATCAGATCATCGCTGCCGTGATTGGTAATGCGCTGGAGTGGTACGACTTTGTGATTTACGGTTTCATGACTGTGATTATTTCCCGGCTATTTTTTCCGGCTGAGAGTGAATATGCCTCGCTGTTAATTGCGATGGCCACGTTTGGCGTTGGGTTTTTTATGCGGCCGGTCGGTGGCGTACTGATTGGACTTTATGCTGATCGTCATGGACGCAAGGCGGCGCTGCAGTTAATCATTCTGCTCATGACCATCGCTACCGCGATGATTGCGTTTGCGCCGACATACGCCGCCATTGGAATCGCGGCGCCGGCGATCATGGTTCTGGCGCGCTTGCTACAAGGCGCGGCGACGGGTGGCGAGTTCGCCAGTGCAACCTCATTTCTGATTGAGAGCGCACCGCCCGAGCGTCGCGGCTTTTATGGGTCGTTACAAATGGTCGGTCAGAGTATTTCTGCGCTCACGGGTGCGATCGCCGGCATGCTGGTCACGCAAGGGCTGACACCAGAACAAATTGACGCTTGGGGCTGGCGCTTGCCATTTTTATTTGGCTTACTGATCGCGCCCGTTGGTCTGTGGATGCGGCGCCATCTTTCAGAAACCGAAGAGTTCCTCGCCGCGAAAGAAGATGCTACTCAGCATCTGGGTTTGCTGGCAGTGCTGCGCGAGCATTTGCGTGATGTACTGGTGTGTTTCGGTTTGGTAGTGTCATCGACCATCATGTTTTATGTGGTGTTGATTTACATGCCGACTTACGCCAAGACCCAGCTGAATATTCCTCTTAAAGAGGCTTTTACTGCGCAGGTGGCAGGGCTGGTATGTTTGACGGTGCTGATTCCGTTGTTTGGTGTGTTATCTGACCGTATCGGCCGTCGAATAGTTTTGATGGTGGCCGCGCTACTGTATTTGGTGCTGACCTATCCACTCATGGATTGGTTGCTGGCCGAGCCCTCATTGATGCGCTTAGCTACCATGCAGGTCGTGCTATGCAGCGCGATTGCGGTCGGCTTTGGTGCAATATCAACCGCATTGGCAGAGCAGTTCCCGGTACGGCAGCGATCAACAGGTTTGGCGCTGGCGTATAACGTGGCCGTGATGATCTTTGGTGGGTTTGCGCAGTTGATCGTCACCTGGCTGATCAAAGCGACAGGTTCTTTATTAGCACCATCGTTTTATGTCATGTTTGGCGCGACGGTAGGCATACTCGCAGCCTGGTTCATTACCGACCGCCGCCCGCAGCCTGAGGCAGCCTGAAGGAAAACATTTCCAGGAAATTGTACATTTCAGTAATAAAAACGGTAAATATCGCACAGCAGAATCTGCATAAACGTAACGGCATAAAAATTCTATTCAAGGAGATCAATGTCATGCGCTACCTGAATTATTGGGTGCTGGCTTTCATGCTGCTTATGGGTCATGCGGTCTCGAATGCCGACGAAGGCCCGGTGTATGGGCCCGAGCTGGAGGGTTTTGATTATCCTCTGCCGGTACAGCGCTTTGCGTTTCAGTCGCAGCGCCAGCAAGTACACATGGCATATCTGGATGCGCAACCCGAGCGTGCCAATGGCCGTACTGTGGTGCTACTGCATGGGAAGAATTTTTGCGCAGCGACCTGGGAAGGCACGATGCGCTTTTTGCAGGACAATGGGTTTCGGGTGATCGTGCCGGACCAGATCGGCTTCTGTAAATCGAGCAAGCCGGCATCGTATCAGTACACGTTTCAGCAGCTAGCAAATAACACCAAAGCCTTGCTGGATTCGGTAGGCGTGAAGCGATTTATCGTAATGGGGCACTCGACCGGCGGTATGCTGGCTACCCGTATGGCATTGATGTTTCCGCAGAACGTGGAACGGCTGGTGATGGTGAACCCGATCGGGCTGGAAGATTGGAAAGCCGAAGGCGTACCCACGCTGTCGCTTGATCAGTGGCATGCACGTGAGCAGCAGCTGACTGCCGAGCGCATTCGCAACTATGAGCGCGTAACCTACTACGTGAACGAGTGGCGCCCTGAGTACGAGCGCTGGGTACAAATGATCGCCGGTATGTTTAGAGGGCCGGGCCGCGATATCGTCGCATGGCATTCGGCGCTCACCTACGACATGATTTTTACGCAGCCGGTGCTGTATGAGTTTGGCAAGCTGCAGGTACCGACACTGCTGATGTTTGGTGAGCGCGATGGTACGGCAATAGGTAAAGATATCTCGCCACCCGAGGTCAAAGTAAAGCTGGGCGATTACCCCAAGCTGGCGCGCCGCACTGCTGCTGCGATTCCGGGCTCGGAGCTGGTACTGTTTCCCGAGCTGGGTCATGCACCGCAGATGCAAGACCCCGAGCGCTTTCATGCTGCATTAATCAAAGGACTGAAATGAGTTCCGCACCGAGCGCTCAAGAACAATTTGACGCACAAGCCTCCAGTATCCTGACTGCGGTGTACCTCACACCGGATGTTGTTGCGCAGCGAGAAAAGGTATTGGCGTTGTTAGCGCCTAAGCACGGTGAGTGTGCACTTGATATTGGTTGTGGCCCCGGTTTGACCACGGAAGCGCTGGCACTGGCAGTGGGCGAGTCAACAGAAGTAGTGGGTGTTGATATAGCCCCACCGATGCTGGCTATTGCAAAGCAACGCTGTAATCACTATGCGGCAGTCAAGTTTGAGCAGGCCGACGTAACGCAGCTACCGTTCACTACGGCGCAGTTTGATATTGCACTCGCGTCGCAAGTCTATGAGTACGTGGAAGAGGTTGACCAAGCGCTGCGTGAGCTCGCGCGCGTGGTGCGTCCCGGTGGTCGGGTTGCGCTGGTCGATACCGATTGGGAGTCGGCGGTATGGGCAAGTCATGATGATGCCCGCATGCGCCGTGTACTTGAAACCTGGGATCAGCACATCCCGCATCCAAAATTGCCGCGCACGCTGAAGCGGCGCATGCAGCAGGCAGGGTTTGAGAATATCAGGGTCGAGGTGGTACCACTGCTGAATCTGACTTACGATCCGCAAACCTATAGTGTCGGCATGATGACCCTATTGGGTAATTTTGCTGCCGGCCGCAATGGGCTATCCGAACAAGATATCACCGCATGGCGCGACGATGCACGCGCCATCGGTGCAGAAGATGGCTATTTCTTTAGCCTCAATCGCTACGTGTTTTTGGCCACTCGGTCTTGATCAGAAGTGAGAGGCTCTTCACCTTGGGCTAAGGTGTCAGGCAAGAGCGACAGACTCACTACGCCGGAGATTAAGGTCTTTAACGATGAGTGCCGGGGAGAGCGCTTTAATGACGGAACAGTGCGCGGTTGTTCTTGACTGCTATAGAGTGGAAATAAGGTGCAAACTGCTGCTCGTTGTATTCGAAGGTGTGCATGAATCTATCGAATAATTCAAGCTCTTGCGTTGCTGG
>VFQT010002379.1_pt1 | contig 19538 bp, 14 predicted proteins | sample 3512381 | NCBI WGS metagenome assembly VFQT01 (sample SAMN10412376, study PRJNA504923) | tailings metagenome | isolation source: Relicate 2 Philex TSF3 active mining site | place: Philippines: Tuba, Benguet | collected 2017-08-29
AGTGCAAGCCCCATGGATACCAAGTTGTTGGGATGATGTATTGCTTACCGTCAGTTGGATTTGTTGCACCGCTGACGAAACCTGCTGGAATCTGATCTCCGAGGTTTTTGATGTTTCCGGACAAATCAAATAGCAATCCTTGATCAGCGCGATAGTTTGTACGCCAACCCGCCATCCATCCGAAAGCATCGTCAGGTGTTCCTTGCAAGTACTGTGAAATTCCATCCTGGAAAGGATTGGATTCATAAGCTTGCGAAGTTACCTCGTTGCCTGTTTTTTCTGTATACGCAGCATTAATTGCTTTTGCAATTGCAACAGTGGTTTCTGCAGTTCCTCTAATAGCAAAAGAAACTGGACCAGAAGCATCGCTTCCCCCGCCGCAGCTTGATAGAAGTGTTCCTCCACCAACTACACCGAGACCGCCGATTGCCGCGCCCTTGAGAACAGTGCGTCGCGATACGCCGTTCCCTTTGACTTCGTTCGACATCGAACTTCCTTTTCTCTGAATCCACCATGGACCCAGTAAGCCGAACCTACGCCCGCGCCACCCCGTAATCCATGAGCCATCTATAACAAATAGGTATAGGTCTAGAATCGAAATATGGAACTGGCCCGCAACATACTTCTTGGGATTCACCTCATCGCAACGCTTGGAATCCTTTTCAGCCTGCTCACATCCCGCAAAAAACTCTCCCCGGGCCTAACTCACTCCGCCCTTCTTGCCCTCGTGGCCGGCATCGCCTTGGTCGGTATTCGCTACGGCCTCCACTCCCAAGATCCCATGAAATGGTCAACACCGGACAATGCAAAGATCACAGTCAAGACTTTGGTTGTCGCCCTAATTCTTGTTCTTGGTTACAAGTTTAAGAAAAAAGAAGTTTTGCCAGGAAAAATTTGGGGATTGTTACTTGCGCTTACAATTACAAATGTTTTGATTGCATTGTTTTCATAATACAAAAATTTCTAGCTTTTGCCTTTAACTGCCATCCAAGTCACAAGTTTCACTTGATTTTCGGAGATTATATCCAACGGTTTAGGGGGTTCTGGCTTCAGGATTCCAGCTGCTTCGATTTCTTCCTTAACTGCAAGAATACGTTCCCTGTCACTTCCCTGTATAGAAAGTGCAGCACGAACAGCTCGTTCTACTTTCTTGGAAGGCACCGCATTCAATTTTCCAATCAACTCCCTGCGATCTTCAGCACCTAAAAATTCTCCCGACTGAAAAATGAGTGCCGTTGCATCTCTGAAAGACTTTGGAGAATCTGGCTTCAGATTAATTGGGTCAGTTAGGAAAGACCAGTCTGAAAAGACACTACTTCGTGCAACTGTCCAAGCATCGAATGCGTGGTCATAAACTTCAGGTGTCATCCATCTAGGAGTTGATTGCAGCACTGGATCAGCTGCTACTAATGCAGCCAGCATATCGTCATTAACAATTGGTTTGTTATCTTCCAAGTAGACGTTCCAATTTTCATCCACGGGGACAAATCGGAACCAAGGTTTTTTATGCATTCCAATCTTTATACAAAACACATAACCGTTAGTTCTAATCCTCGGGTTTTCAAAACCGCTTCCTGATCCATAAGGAAGATTTTCAACGTCGTGTCGAGTGAATGGATCCTTCATTTCAAGCGAAAGACGTCTTCGGTACTCTTCACCAGATAAGGCTGCGCTATTTCCACGAGATTCAAGCAACTCAGGATTCTCGTTATAAAGCTGATCAATTTGTTCTTTAGTATCAGCAAAAATTATCTGTTTGCCTGGCTCTCTTCCAGGAAGAACAACTCCCGCGCCAACCGCGGCTTCAGCTTGAGCTAGTTTTCTCTCCAAGATCTCTTCAAGTCTAAGCAGTTCGTCTAAATGAGCACTTGGGAAAAATAGTCCCATTTGCACGGTGTCGTGCTTGCTACCAATACGGTCGACACGACCATGTCGCTGCACAATTCGCATCGGATTCCATGGAAGGTCGTAATTGATGATTCGCCCTGCTTGTTGAAGGTTTACACCTTCGGACAGAACATCAGTAGTAAACAAAATATCAAAGTTATCCGGACTTATGGGCGTTCCATCTGTTTTCAGCGAACCCGCCGTCTCCGGTGCAAACTCAGAAATCATTCTTGTGCGCTTATCTTGATCGACACCACCGGAAGTTCCATGCATCTTTGTTGTTAGTCCAACACCCATAATTGGTTCAGCCAAACGACCTTTATAATCTCCGAGCGGACTCTTTCCTGCCTTTTGAATTGCAGCAGACACTTTTGCGTGAATATCAACGATTGTGTCGGCAAATGAGGAGAACACAATTACTTTCCGTCTATCCCCTGAAGGGACTCCTCTGGGGTCTGCTTTGCGTGCGCTGGTTGCAATATCTGTGAGTTCGTCGATTAACGATTTCACCTTTAGGTCACTTGATTTAGCCGCCTTTATTGCAAGTTCTTGCAGTTCAATTAGTAACCTCAGATCTGATGTAACGTCCTCCTTCAATACCTCGGTCTCGTACAAGGAAGCGAGTTCCACATCTTCTTGACCCGTCTCGCTCAATCCTTCCAAGAATTCATCGAGCGTCTCAGCTTCAGACGAAGTCCACTCTCGCAGCGCCTCTCCTGTCAAAACTTTTCCTTGTTTAAGGGCATCCAAAAACCCTTCATGAGCATTTACAAGCTTGGTCAAAGTTGCACTTAATGCCTGTGGACTACTTTCGAGTCGCTTCAACAAAGCAGATCTGAGAAGCCCCGCGTTCGAAACCTGAAACTTTTCTATTTGTCCATCCAATAAGTACGCACTTGATGTATAGCGAGCAAGAATCAATCGACCAGGGTCATTGCGTTTTTCTGTGTATCTCGCCACTAGAGGCGTGTCCTCAGGCAAATCCAAGGCATAGACAACTCGAGAAATGAGTTCATCGCCGACTTCATCATGGGCGTAATCAATCCGGTAAACCTTTGGAGTCGGAAACTCAACGGTCATTTTTTGTCCATTAGGGCCGTCAATTTCTTGGCCAGGATAATTATCCTTAACAAACTTTCGCGTGCGCCTTACAGCTACTTGATCCATAAGTGTGAAGAGGTGCTCTGGTGTTAATCTCTCTGGATCTAAATCTTGCGCCTTCTTAATGTAATTCTTGATACTTGGGATGTTTTCACCCGCGAATTGAGCATCGTCACGAACGAAATACTTAATTAATGTTTCCAAATCTGACAGACTGTTATTGACTGGCGTCGCAGTCAATAAAACAACTTTTTTAGGAGTGTTTCCTGCAAGAATTGCTCGGTCAATAGCTGAGCTTCTTTGTGCCCCAGCATTTCTTAGGTTATGCGCTTCATCAATTACAACAAGCGCAAAATCATCCATGCGTTTAGTGAATTCTTCATGGCCTTCGTGCTCAACATCCATACGATTTCTAATCTCTTCATATGAAAAGACTTTGACTCGACGAGAGAAGTCATGCTTCTCCAAGAATGGCTCCCACATTCCAGTTTTTAAAGAAGCTGGGCAGACTATTAATACACTCTGTCTCTGTTCATTTGCTGATCGAGCAATCAATTCCCCAGCCAAGTAAGTCTTGCCTAAGCCAACCTCATCAGCAATAAGTACGCCGCCAAGTGAATCTAAGAGACGTATTGCCCGGGCTACGCCATCACTTTGGAATTGAGTCAATGCCAGTTGCAACTTCCGTGGAATGGTGTCATCAACATCATCCCCATACAACTCTTGCAACATCCGAATAAAAATAATCCAGGGTTCATGCTCTTTCCACTGTTCGGCATATATTGCTGCAAGATCAAATTCTTCGCTCTGTGTCCAGTAGTGTTCAAACCATTCGCGTACTAAATTTCCATGAACCTGATCACCTGCACCATAACCAAGATTTAATTCAGCATTTAGTGACAAACCTGCGTATGTGAAATTGCTCGATCCTGCGAGGACTGCTGGTAAGGATGGATCTTCAGAAATGAATGCCTTACCGTGCAAAAAGCCTTTGTTAAATCTACGAACTTCCACTCGGGGCCGTGCAGAGGTATCTAGCTGCTTTAACCAATCCACTAAACGTTTTGCTTGATTTGAGGTTTCGCGAGTGAATCCTAAAGCGTCTCTTTCTGCAATGATCCAATCGGAATGTCGCTTCAACGCCTGTGATAAGCGAGCATTTCTATCAGCATCAGCATCACTTAGAGCTCTAATGACTTCTTGCTCTGGCTCGGCCCCTAAAAGCAATCGCACATGTGGCGCTTGTTCCAGTTCATCGGCAATTAAGTTAAATCCAGATGGATTGAGAAAAGCTGTGGCAATTGCAATACTAGGAGTTTCACGAAGCTTCTTGCGCATAAGCCCAAATAGTTTGTTTAACTCGGCTGCAACAGTTTCATTTTTTTCGGGCCGATTACTAGCAAACATAGGCAAAGATTCTTCAGTCATTTAATTTCTCAATTTCTCGAAAGTGGATCAAAACCTGATCTAGGTAAGGCTTGAAATCCCAACCGACATGAAAAGTTGAAAATATATGCCTGATATCGGCCTCATTCAATCCGAAGAGCTTGGCAACGCAGGCATCTATTTCTGCAGTAAGTGAGTTCTTTTCCAAGTCTGTCTTCACAGATCCCACGGATACTCCCACTTTTGCGGCCCAATCTTCAAATCGATTGTCAGTCGCGGCAAGCCTGCCTCCTGCAGTAATTAATTTATCAACAATCTTTTCATTGGATAACAGAGGTATCGGCAAGTTATTAAAGATGTGAAAATTTAAACTTAGCTCTACAGTTTTTCGCGCAAACCAATCAAGTGTGTATGAGGAAAGTATCGCCAGAATCAATGCTTCATCTTTTGCCGTACCTGAGCGATTCAACAAGTAGGGTGCATTATTAGTCAGCAAAGTTTTGCCTGGAACGAGTGCTGAAATTACAGTACGGGTATTTGTAGAGTTAGTTATGGTGCGAAATGCAATACGTGGATGCAAGAATGGCAATGTTTGTGGATCATTTGCGATGGATTCATTAAGTTGATAAAACGCGGAGCTACTAACTCTTCTTTGTTGAATACGTTTGTTCTGCAGAAAATTAGTGATATCAACGAGATTTGCTGTTGCATAAGTTTCACCGGTACTCGGCGTCCAAATATTGAATCCCGATCCGCTGCACACAGGAATCGTTGCATCTGGCCCAGTAGAATCAAAAGCTTGCCTATCATTTGTTGCATGCAATTCTGCGACGGGTCTGAAATTTGATGTCAATGCAGAAGTCGCAAAATTGTTTGCTTGAGTTAATTTTGCGAAAACTTCTATGTCGCGCGAACCATTTAAAAGTGGAACAGCGGAGTTTTCTGACGACCTTTCTAGATTCTTGTAAGGTATCTGACCGAACAGATTTCTTCCATCCTCGAAATCTTGCTTTGATCTAAAGGGACCATTCAAATAGATGACACCGTTAGAATCCTGATCTTTTTCATGTGAAAAGATCGCAACTGAGTATCTCCCGTCTAACCCTTCAAAGGCCCAATTCCCGGCGTTTTGGATCACACTCAATTCGCTTTTTCCGCGCACTAAGACTTCTTGGCGCCAGCTTGCGGAGCCTGAATTATTAAACATGGTCCTTGGCACGACTATCCCGATCCATCCATTTCGGCGGGTCAATTGAAAAATACGCCATGCAAATGCTTGATATAGATCGATGTCGCCTCTTCCTAAATCAGGATAGGGACCTTTAAGTAAAACTTTTCGAGTTTCAGCAACCTGGGAACTCTCCAGCTCGAATAAGGCAACCAGGTCAGGATTTGACTCGCGAAGTTGGAGAATTCTATTTTTCAGATCTGAGGGGTTCAAACCGTACAGACCTGGCTGAATTCTTAACCAGAATTTTGGCTCTTCGAGCATTAATTCTTCCCAAGGGGGATTGCCGAGCACAACGTCAAACCCCGGGTTATCTCTGACAAAAACTTCTGGGAAAAGAAATGGCATATGAGCTGGTTGCAAATTTTCAATTGAATTTCGAACTTTTTCATCCTTAGCAAGATTAATCAAATGTGATTCTTCAAATAAGCCAGGAATCTCTATGAGTCCGATTCTTGCCGCTACCGCAGCGTTGAAAATATGAAGCGCTGGTTCAGCTTCCTTTTTAGCCTCATTAGCCGCGCGTGTAGATTTTTGTACTTCTGCCTTACTGGCTTCATCAGAATTTGCAACCTCAAGCAACAGAGCTTTCGAGTGTTCAAGCGATTTTTCAAACCCGTCTTCGAAAAAGGTTACCGCCACACCTCTGCCTACTTCAGAGAGAATCACATCCGAGCTTGGTGAAAATTCTTTGCGGGCCTCATTTAGAGTACCGATTCCAGTTAGGCTGTTGGCGCAAACTAAGCCATGGTCCAAGCTTGACATTGGCAATCCAGGCACAAAAGTGTGAATCCAAAGTGCAAGTCTTGAAAGTTCAACAGCTAGTGGATTTACATCCAATCCATAGATACATCGTCTTGCAATCTGACGACGCAATAAAGCAGAAGGTTCGATCTCACCAACAGCAGACTCATCTTTACCCAAAGCATTTTTCGCTGCATGTGCTAATCGACTTAGTTCCGCATTAACTCCTGGAACAAGTGTGTCTTTGTCTGTCAAAAACGCACGCATCTTTGCTTCAATTCTGTCAACGGCAGCTACAAGAAAATGCCCCGAACCCATAGCAAGGTCAGCAATCTTAAAATCGAAAAATGCACGTGCCGCACCAGCCTCATCACCCTGGTCCAGGCTTAATTTTATTCTAGTCAAATGTGCATCTAAAGCTGGGTCTAGTGAATGCTCAATCAAATGTTCCACAATTACCGATGGAGTAAAGTAGGCCCCTGTTGCTTTTCGTTCTCCAGATAAGGAGTGAAAATAGACTTCGCCAGACAAAACAAGTGGCTGGTTGCCTTGAGCGGCAGGAATCCATACACCCTTACTGTCGACGGTTAAGTCCTGAGAGGCAACTGACAGACTCGATTCGAGCAGTCCTTCGTAGATGGTTCCAAATTCGCGGACACTCAGTGATCTAAAGTCAACTGGACCGGGAACATTGTCTTCAGAAATGTCGATTAGAAGGTGCTGTAATACCGGACCTAATACTTCATCATGTATACCGAGTTTTTCAATAAGCGCCCCTTCGGGATGAATCTCAGGATCAGTTCCAAAGAGCCCACCGTTATATGCGGGTACATTCCATGTTTCATTGCCTTCATCTATGGCGTCCCAAACTTGAACTAAGTCAAACCAAAGAGTTTTAGATTTGCCAAATTCTTCTGCAGGAGTGTTGATTATTCTCTTGGCTATAGTTTTTAAGCTATTTGCGTCATAGCCCTCATTTCGGCCGGCTGGCAGAAGGCCTCTATCTTCTGCGTATGCCTGAAAAAGAAGTCTGAACAGAATTCTCAAGGTTAGTCGATAAGCAAGAGAAAGACCCGCAGAGTCAAGTTGGGTTCCTTCATCTCGTAAGTGTTCCGCCACAGACTTAGAAAGTTGTGGCACAACGTAGTCATATATTCTTTCTCGTAGTCGAGAACCAAGTTGCGATGCGAATAATTGTGAACCCCGAAGCAAATCATTGGCCGTTCCATTTGGCTCTAGCGCATTTGCGGAAAAAATCAGAGTAAGTAATCCAGCACGCTCTGAATCAATAGCAGCAAGATCTATTTCTAAATATGTTTCAACTTGTCCTTTTTGGCCAACTCCAACGCCATCTTTAGCAGGATATATTCTAATTTGATCTTTTCTAAGTACGAATAGCCAAGAGACGCCTTGACGTGCTGCAACATTCAATCCAAAGGCAACTGGCGAAATTCCGGTATGGCGTGCGCTTGTGGCATCAAACTGCTCTGTTTCATCTAAGAGAATCGCAACAGCCCTGGATTGTGGTGTACCCGTTGTGAGTAGGAGCGCATTGCCTGCAGTTTTCTCTGACTTGAAACCAAGGGCTTTAATAAGATGTTCATTACGAAGGGCTAAAAGTGGTTTTGACTTTTCACATGACTCTTTCCAATCTTGCCGCTTAGGTACGTTTTCACGAATGTGATAGCTTGCAAATAATCCGCTGTTTGTAACTCCAACTAAAGACGTCGTGTCGAGGGATCGGCGAAATTGACCAAGGCGGGTGTATGCAGCGATTGCATCTGGTTCATCCAGTGCGGACTGAAGTTGGCGGCAGCCTTGATCAAGTGCGAGGGGTTCTGTTACTTCAGTCTTTTCATCAGGACCAAAAATCCACATCTGGTTTCCAAGAACTGCGCCCACAACTAATTGAATGTTGGATTTCCCCTTGTGCGCGGCGTGAAGAGCACGCATAGTTTCTCGAGATGGTGGTACTGAGATCGATGCCAAGGCAACATAGATTGGACCTAGACCTGATTCATCGCGGCCGGTGTAAACCCATTGCGGAGTAGCGCCGGTTGGCGGTTTAGCTACAACCCACTCTCGGGATTGAGTTCCTTTTAGGAGTCCTTGGTCTAGAGGCATGCGCTCACGATACTTTTGATCGGTAACAATTCCAGGAAATTTGAGGTGAGAGACCTGGTCATTAATCATCTCCCCCGTAATTTCGAACTTTATTGATAAATTCTTTAAGGGTTAATCCTTTTACACGAAGATAGCCCTCTACATCTCGTCTAATTTCTGCAAAACCACTAGTCGATTCATCAAGCTCAGTCACCAAGTCAAAATCAGCTGTTACCGAGTCCAAATCTAATACCTCAGATTTTACTGACTCTTCAAGTAATTGCACTGGTAACTCTTCAGTTGCATACATTCTTAAGCCACGTAGAGATCGAGTAACCGCCACATACAGCTGCCTTAAACCAATCTCAGGGATATCAATTATTTCTTGAGGTTCGATAAGGATTACATTGTCAAATTCAAGTCCCTTTTGCCGGCTGACTGGAACTATGTTCAATCCTTCCATCAGACTATTGTTTTCAAGCAGATTAAAAGGGATACCTGCCTTTGTTAAGGCATGAACGATGGGCTCAACTTGCTTATCGCTAATAATCAATCCAGTATGCATCACGGAGTCGTTCCGGTCTTGTAAGTCTTCGATAACCTGGGCGATCAATTCATCATAATCATCCGAAATCTTCACGATTGGCAACTCAGCTACATCTCGCACAAGTCGAGGTGATTTTAATTTCGGGTTGATATGAGAAAGCACTTTTGACGCATATTCAAATATTTTTTGTGGCACGCGATAACCAAACTCAAGCTCGTCCATACGTTCTATTGGTTTGCGTACACAATCTGCGATGGAATTCCAACTTGAATAGACCCATGGTCCTGTTGCCTGGGCTAAATCTCCCATAAGCAGGATATCCCCCGTGGCGCTTCGCCTACGAATAGATTCGAGTTGCATCGGTGTCATATCTTGAGCTTCGTCCACGATGATGTAATCAAATTGAACTGAAGGATCAGTCCCTTGTATATGGTTCTCCAAAAAATCTAATAGGGCGACATCGGCAATAGTCCAGGTTTCTTTGGCAATCTGTGAGGCGGGCTTTCTCTCCAAAAGCATTAGATCTCTTATTTGAAAGTCCATTTCTTTAGCAGCATTAATGACCCTTGGCTGACTGGCGTAAAAATCTCGAAGGAATGATGCGGGGCTTAGTGAAGGCCACATGCGTTCGGTCAACGGCTCAATATCACTCTCTTTTAAAAATGGAGTCGCACGCGAAGAATTATTCTCGCTCTCAAAACTCTCTCTCAAGATTGAATTAACCCCGTTTAAAAGCCAAGTCCTAAAAGTTGATCGAAGTCCGCTGTACGCAAGTCGACCTTCTTCTAGAAGTTGCTGCATTTTGGAGCTAATGTCTTGCGCAGAAAGAGAAATGGGGCGGCTTTGTCCCGGCGAATTAAATATGACGTCCTCTTCAGGAAATCGAAGCCGATCTCGAATTGCCTGAAGTAAAAGTGTCTTCATGCGAGGGTCACCCTTTAACTTTGCTAAATCTCTACTCTCCTCGCTGCTTATTACTACATTGGGTCCCAGCTTAGACAAATCCTTATGGACAATATTCTCATCACCAAGGCTTGGAACGACTTTTTCAACATAACGGATAAATGCCATATTTGGCCCGACAAATAATGTCCTTTCCGCTTTCAAGTCTTTGTCGTTACCAGGGAACAAAAGCCATGAAGCTCGATGTACACCAACAACAGTCTTTCCTGTTCCTGGTGCCCCTTGGATTACGTGCAATCCGCCACGTTTTGCACTTATGATTTCATGCTGAGAAGCATGGATAGTTTTGATGATTTCTTTAAGAGATCCACTACTTCCCTTCTCTAGCTCATCCAGGACAGCATCGGAAACATCAGAATCAGGATTTCGTGTGAGATTTTGAATTCTAGATTCAAGTTCTTTATATAAGCTTTCCTCTACATCACGAACATGATTTGGTTTGTCAAATAAAATTCGACATTTGCCTACCAAGCCACGCGGCTCCTTGATGCTTGATCGATAAAAAAGTGAGCCAATATCTGATTTCCAAGAAGATACTAGAAGTTCTGAGTTGCTGTTGTGAATTGCAAATTTCCCAATGTAATATTTTTCATCTTCTCGTTTCATTACGTTTCCGAAGCAGACATCTTCAGTTTTTTCACCAAGTTCGCGTAATCTTGGCGGTCTGTCACCAGCCATAATGTTTAATGGATTTGCCAGAGCCGTCATTACAGAATTTTTCCCTGAATCTCGATCAGCTCGTCTGGATTCACGCGCTAACAGGGCTTCATCTACAAACTCTTGTTCTCGTTGAATTAGTTCTCTAGAAGCCATGTTTACCGACAATTGCCTTTCCTAAAATGGGAAGCTTTCTGGCTTTAGTGCCCAATTTGTGATTTCCAATGTCAGCTTCTTTAGCTCTTGATTACGTGAGCCTGGGGCAGTAACAATCGCACCACCTGCCGGACTTGGGAAGACTCCCGTCTTGAGCCACTTATTGTCAGCCTTTATCGGAATGCTCATGTGCGTCGCAAGTTTTTTGAAGAAATACGTAGCTTCCTCGGAGGTCATTCGAGGCTTAACGGGTTTTCCTTGGGCATTTGTAGAGCTAGTTAATTCAAACCAGACTCCAGCTAACACACGGAAGATAGTTCCGCTGCCCAGCAAGCTTGTCTTCCGAAGATCCTGAGGCGACTTCGAGAAATCTTCTGTGAATGCTTGTTGGAGGCAATCTAGAAACTTACGACTTCGTTGCTCTATATCCTCATCAGACCATTCTATTTCTTGAACACGACTAATTCTGCCTGCAATTCCCACGCTTAGCGCGCGGACAGAATCCGCTAATGTTTTTGCGGAGATAAACATCGAGCTGTCGCCAGCAACTCGATCTTTATTGAATTCTATCTTGCCGTCTATCAAAGAATGTGGAGATTCGCTTGCAATACGGTTTGTCACACGATTCACTAGTTTTGATTGATCGAATCCAATTGCAAGAGCTTTCACCATGCCCTGGGCGTTGTTTGCGATATCAGCAAAAATTTGTCGGGCTTCTTTCGCAGAAGAACAAACCAAAATATCAATGCCAATGGATTCTTTAATACTTCGTTCAATATTTTCCTCAGCAAATTGAACACGTTCTTTGGCTTTTTCAATTACCTTTGGTTGGGCGGCTTTTGTCGCTTCAGAAAGAGCTAGCTTTGCTGACTGTAATTCTTTATTCAATTGATCCATCCACATATGAAATCCAAGGATTCGATGTTGGCCATCAAGAATCTTGATACTTTGACGTGAGTTACGTGGAATTGAGAGTATTCCTAAAACAACTGATGGATCGTTGACTAAATCGTTGATTTGCGAAAGGGCATCAAACTGTAATATTCCAACTGGGCACCAGAGCAAGAGACTCGGACTTGCCCATTCTTGATTGCTGTTGACATAGTCCCGAAAAAGTCGGCCCCGGGCTTCTTTTACAATTCGATTATCTTCCTGGGCAACTCCCACAGGCGGCGCTTCAACACCTGCGGTCAGCTGTGCAATGCACATATCCAGGTGGAAGACTGGCCTTCCTCCCATGTACTTTCGAGTTGCCAAGAAAGTGTCTTCGCGGTGATACCCCGTCAAAACCTTCCCCTTTAGGAGATCTGTACTCACGGTTTAGGTCCTTTCATTAATTATTTACCGAGAGTAATAACTTTTTAAATTACTGTCAAGAATCTTAATTTGAACACAAGAGATTAATTTTGTATATAACGTCATAGGTGGCCTGGAAACCAGTCTTTTGGCTCAACTCGTGCGAGAAATCCCCAGGAATCGCCAAAATAAGCGGCGATGGTGCCATCGGCAACCACCCGAAGGCGACCCCCATTGGGTTTTCGGGCGATCAATAGAGCACCTAGCTTTTGAGCGCCTGGGTTCACTTCCTCCAGAAGTTCATCGGTTGAACGATCCCTGATACTGCCATTGAGATGGAGTGTGTAGGAGTAAGAGATGAATGGCCCCGCTACGGGGGATCCCACTGAAAGGTCCTCTTCTTGAGTGAAGCGCTCGACAGTCTCAACAATTTCCGCAGGTTTAGACACGGGTTCTGGAGGATCTACTGCGATCGAATCTTCATCCGGCGTAATCAAGTCAAGCAACTCTTGACATTCACGAACCACGGAAAGCTCAAGTTTCCAAGCTACTTTTTGAACAAGTATCGTTAAATTCTTCAGTTGTTCAGCATCGAATTTAATTGAGTTATGAACCCAAATATGTCTTTCCCCAAGCAATTCATCCAGCCGATTGTAAAAATCCTTCAAATTGGCTTGAGGTATATATGCGTTAAGAGGTTTTCTTAAGGGGCTTTGACCCTTCCGTGCTAGCTCTTTCAGCAGTGCTGATGGATCATGCAAGTTGAGATCCGATCCCAGAGTCTGGACCTGCATCTCAAGAAGCCAATTTGCTCCTAAATTTTTCTTCATCTCTTTGTCAATAAAATCGAAGAGGTCCGCCGCAAACACATTTATTAGTGAGGTGCCCGTAGCCTGAATTTGTGAAGAAATTTCGAGGTTTGGAAGAACAACTCGTAAATTGTCGTGACTCATCTTTGAACCATTCTCTCCTTCGCTTCAAACTGATGGAAACGGTGACTTAGGCGAGACAGGTCTGGCCAGTGGTCACGTTGAGCCGGGAGAATCAATTCTCGTTTATGCATCTCTTGAAGTCCATACCTAAGCATCGGTCCATCTGAATCTGCAAGTACATCTGCCCTGATATGAATAGAAAAGTCAGTATCTATCCCAAGTAACGCAGCATCGTACGCTGAATGATGTATCGTGCAAAGACTTATTCCGTTGTTAACTCTCGTAGAACTATTGGGATCATTATCTGGGGTGATATGTGCTCCCTCGAGTAGCGCTCCCATCTGCAGATTGCACACAGCGCAACGGACTCCATATGCGCTCAGAACCCTAGCTCGGAAGGCTGGCTGGTGGAGCCTTTGCTTCATTTCCCTCAGGGCATATCTTTTTTCGATCTCATCGCCTTTTTTAACAGCCAAGCTGAGAGATAAATCAGGAGAAATCAAGCAATATCCCAATTCTGGAAAGTCGTCAACGATGTAGACGATATAGGGAACATAGCGTTTACCGAATTCTTGTTGCCGAAACCAAAGAACAGGAAGCTGCAATTCCCAAGCTTTTCGCATTTTTAAATTCTTACCTTCGGTACTTCCCGCTTGGTAGTCGTAACGCCACAATCCATCGGCTACTTCTTGGTCATCGTAAATACCAGTAAGAGTCGTGTTTATTGAGAGAGTTGCGGATAGAGGAGGGGATGCCGTCCAGGAGGCACCTGGGTTCCAAATTCCGCCCTGCGGATCAATGAGTCGCAACGTTTCACCATTAAAAGAAAATTCCGAAAGCTCTATTCTTGAAAGCATCCCGTCGAATAAATTTGCATGATCTATTACGGCTTTGCAAAGCGTTTCGCGAAAATCTCTTTCTTCATCTAACGCCCAAATTGAATTATTCAAAGTAATCCCATTTTTCTCGATATTTTTCCATCCATCCTTTAGGAGCAGATCGAAGATTCATGTTGTAATGCGTAATTATTCGTCGTAGATCAGTATCTTTATGTGGCTTCCCACCTTTGCCAGGCGTCTTAAGCCATTTTGCGTGAGATTCTGTTACTACCTTTGCAACAACTCTGGCTGGAATTACATAAATTTCTTGTTCCATGGAACCAAGATTTACAAAACAGTAATAAAGATCTTCATCCGTAACTTCCTCATGCTTTTTGTGCATGTGCCATCCAACATCAGACCCTTTGCCAGAGCGCGTTTTTACTTGTATGAGACATGGTGCTTTGTCATCAAGATGATTTACTAAAACGTCCGCCTTACGGGCACCTCGCGGGGCTTGTGCCGCTAGAATTCCCCTGGAAAGAAGTCGTGATAAGACAAGATGCTCACCGGCAGCCCCCGTGAGAGATGTATCGAGATTTCTGACCTTCTTTTTCGATTCCCTCTTCGACATGATGAAGTAAATTTAGACTTTTCATCTGGAAAAGTCACTATTTCCCCGGCCTTAAATCGGTTGCTCGTATTGAATTAAATCGTTCAGGCTCAAAAAATATATGCATAAACGGATCTTTGCTCTAGTGTGACTCCTAACTCATGAAATATGAAAAGCCATCTTTAGACATCAACTACGACTTCCGAACTGATTCGGGTGGTAAAGACCCCGATTTTGCAAGTCCAACACTGAAAAAGTTTCATAAGCTCCTGTGGAATAAAAAACTTCCCAACGGAGAAATGTTGAGTTTGATTGATAAACTGCCAAATCATTATTTACTTGGAATTACCGATTCTATGGAAGTTAGTCTAAGTAGCGACACTTTATGTAATTCATATTCTAAGAGAAAACGTATGCAGCCTTTACTTGAACCCATTTCAAGTCTTATGGAGCAATTCAAAAAAGACCTATACAGTATTGGTGGATTTATTCTTTTCCCGTCAAAAAGAATTAATGGATTTAACACAATTAACCAAGCCAGAGGTTGGATCAAAACCATCGATGATCGTTTTGATCTTACATTAGAATGTATCCGCCTTTATTATCTAAATCTACAGAGCCCACTATACCCTACCCTAAATAGATACCGTAATTTTTTTTCCTTCTTTGTAGATTTTGAAAAATACGTTAAATTTTTTCTTCTGGAAGATTTAGTTACTAACGATTTTAATCAGGTTAGATTGTTTATACCCCACGGTAAGACTTTTGACGGAAATGCACTACCCAAAAATACTGAAGATTACATTGACTTTATAACCAACGCTCAAAGCTTTTTGCAATCAAGAAACCAGCGAATTCTAGATTGGGCTAACAAAAATATCTTACTTGACTAATAACTATAAGTCCGAATGAAGTTTGCCGCCCAACCGCATTTCAAGCACATTGCATTCAGTGGTTTTTCACCGAAGGTATGTTCAGCTTTAAATGTGCTGTTTCGAGCAAAGTAATAGCCGTGCTCGCTCATACCTAAGATTCGAATTTTGCCCACACTGCTACAAATAGGACATTTCCATTCGGAAAGCTTTGTACCTTGATCATTATTTAGTGACCATCCAGCCCAACCGCATTCGAGACAAAGCCAAGTAGGCGAATTAGGAACTACGCAACAACCGCCGACGAAATACTTCGATTCGTCCACGGGATATTCCGGCAAGCCGTAAAGGATCTCGCGGATACCTTCGGTGCTATCGCAGGATGGGCAGCTTTCTTTCACATCTAAATGCTACGAATCTGAGCTGACATATCGGGCAATCCGTTTTGTCGGTCGGGCCGAGTAGCTTCATGTTTGTTCGAGAGGCAATTGGGGGTAAAAATGAACAAGACTCGAAATCGAAATGCGCTTCAAAGGTTTAACCGACGGATGACTTTAGATCCACTCACTAGAACTCGATTGATTTGGATTGGGCGGGTTTGGCTGGTCTCAGTACTTCAATTTATTGGGACCGTTATTGAGAGTTTCGTCAAAATAATCATGAAAATTGTCTTGGTTATTTTGGTAGCAATTTTCTTTATGTAAGACTTAGTTTAATTGCTTTGCGTCGAGAGTAAGTACTGGTTTTTCTGAGGTTAGCTGCTTCAATTCTTTTTCAATAGTCTTTGTGGTTTGAGGAATTCCATTTTCATATGCATATAGAGCCATAGCAAATATACGGGCGAAGAATTTGGCATCATCGGTTGAGAAGCGAATGCCTGATGTTTTCTTGCGGTTTGAAACTCCGATTAAGAAATCGTTGCCGTCTTCAGTTTTGGCGACCGAGAGAATTTTGGAAAAGGCCCACTCGCTGGTTTCAAGGGCACCGGCAAAGATGAGGCGTTGGTTGGTTAGTTTTACGAAACCTTGATCTTTATCGATCTGCATCGCTTCACCGGGAACACGGGTAGCACTAAATGAACCAACTCGGTAACGAATTCCGGCAACTATTGGAATTGAGAATCCTTGAGAACCACCAACATATTTGGATGGTCCGCGACCTGCTTCATGAAATACGGCGTTGCCAGTCCAGATTACGAATTCGCCATCTTTTTGAACAAGGGATTGATCATCGACTTCTTTGCCTTCAGCTGCGTTTTTGAAGATTTCAAGAGCTTGAGTAAGTATCTCTGTCTCTGATTGCCATTCAGCGAGTTCTGCTTGGTACTTCTTATTTGCAGCTTTTGCAGCGCGCTTGGCTTTAAGGTTCTTAAAGAAATCGAGCAGCGCCATGGACTAATTATGGCAGTCATGTCAGACGCCAGAAATAGCATTTGATTATGGACTTTGCGCTAGAACGTATTAGATCGCTCGAACCGGATATCGAGAGTGAAGAGTACTTATTGGAGATTGCCTGGATGTATGACCGGGTTGTCCAATCAGGGTCTTTGGTTCCAGTTATTGATTTATCTTATGAATTAGTTTTGCCGTTTGATTTTGTGGCCGAATGCGTAAGTGTGGCTATGGAGGAGAGATTGATTTGTGCCCCAAAGAAGGGTTCGAATGGCGGGCGGATAAGCAAGAGAGCTCTCCGAAAACTGAAGCAATACGCATATAAAGGGTTGTCCTAAAGATATTCCAAATGACTAGATACGTCAGTTGGTTGGGATAGTTTGCCGGTATGGAAAAAACATCGAATAAATTTGTGGTCTTCTTGGCAATTCTTGCCACCCCTTTTGCTCTTGGTGCCTTCGTTCTTGCGTGGCAACCGGCAAATCAATTTTTTGATTTTGCGCCACAATATGATGGCTATGTTGCGCCTCGCGATATTTCAAACGTAGTTGATCGTACGCAGGCTTCAACAGTGACTGTTTACTGCAGGATTGGAAAAGATGATGGCTCTCTTGGAACAGCATGGTCAATTGATTCTGAAATCTTACAAATATCCTCCAAGCAAACAACTTTGATGACAAATCATCATGTAATTGATAGTTGTATCGATGGGAAAGGCAAAGTGACAGTTGCAAAGTTATTCAAGAAAGAATTTCCTGCTTCGATTCTTTACTATGATAAAAAGAATGATCTTGCAGTTTTAGAAACCGAACTAAAGCTTGCACCTTTGGAATTATCGGAAAACTTCATGTGGTCCGGATATTGGGTTATGACCCTCGGCAGCGCAGCAGGTTATGAAGGTTCAGTTTCATTTGGAAACATAATAAACACAACAGCAACCGATGTGTTGATTACAAATAACATTTCTGAAGGTAATAGCGGTGGGCCGCTAATCGACAATGAGGGCAAAGTTGTTGGAATTGTGACTTGGGGCTCCGATGATGACCGTGAACAATTTAATGGCGCAGGAAATTTGGATACTTTCTGTGAAAAAATGATTAAGTGTGCTTATGAATATAAAAATCAAAAAGTCTGGTACGACTATGAGGATTGATAATTTCTTATATCAATCGCTGTTAATCCTAGACATTGTCAGTGGGCTGCACTAGATTTGTAAGTGGTCAAGGAGACCAAGCGAAATAGCCCTTTAGCTAGCTTGGCGCCAACCGCGCACCGCGCACGGTGGTTCTAAAGGAAGACCGGCTCGAAATGAAATTCATTTTGAGAAGAGCGGAACTCCTTGTGGGCTCCAGATCGGGTTAACCATGAGCAAAGAAATACTTTATGTTTGTACAAAATGCTTCAAACTTACAAGTTGTGGCACTGGTATGCAGCGATGTGATTGTGAACCAAGACAGAAGATTGTAGGAACAGATTCAACAAGCGGTTTTCACCTTTGTTATATCTGCTGTATTTATGTTGTGGGTGGCACAACCCGCTGGTCTTGGGAGGCTTGCGAAACTTGCTTGCAAGTAAATAAAGAACGTAAAGAGGCTAAGAAGCTTTATCTACCACTAGGTCGTCATAGTGTTATGAATGGTTTTGCTATTCCTATGAAATTGGAAGAAGAAAAATGGGATATTGCTGCTACTGAATTGGTTCGCTTTACCGAGGCTGTTCAGGAACTTGAAATATGGTGTGTTACGCGGGCAAAGAATATGTTTGATGATGTCGAACGCTGGACTTCACTGAGCCATGTGCGAGTTGATACTTGGGAACGAGAATTTAAATGGCCAGAAGGGCATGAAAAAGTAATTACTCGAAAACTTTTCGATCTGATTTGCGGTGATGTTTATTAACGCAATTTAATTCTTGGATCTACAAACGGTGCGATGAGGTCGGCGATTAGGTTGCCGATGACGATGGCAATTGCGGAGACAAGGGTGACGCCCATGATGATTGGGATATCGACGCGTTGGATTGCTTGCCAAGCTAATTGGCCGATGCCAGGCCAACCGAAGACGGATTCAACGACGACGATACCGCCCATAAAGATGCCGATATCTAAACCGATCATCGCAATGATTGGAAGGATTGCGTTTTTGAATGCATGTACGCGGATGATGCGTGTGATCGGTGCGCCTTTGGCACGTGCGGTGCGGATGTAATCCTGACGAAGAACATCAAGCATTGATGAACGCATCACGCGGGAATACCAACCAGAACCAAGAAGACCGAGGGTTAAGGCGGGAAGAACATAGTGAATGGGATCGCCATAACCACCGATTGGGAACCAGCCAAGCTTTACGGCAAAGACATAGAGGATGAGAATGCTGACGATAAATTGTGGTGCGGATACTGCAATAAAAGATAGAACCATCAGAGTTTTATCAAGAGCTTTGCCGCGATTCATCGCTGCGATGATGCCGGCAAGCAGACCGATTAGTAATTCGATTGCGATGGCAAAGAACATTAAAGATAGTGATGGGCCAAGGCGGCTTGCGATTAGTTCTGAAACTTCGGATTTTTGTAGATAAGAACGACCGAAATCTCCTTGAAGGAGATTGGTCATGTAGTTGAAGTATTGAACAAATAGCGGTTGATCAAGGCCAAGTTGGGCGCGGATGCTGGCAACGGTTTCTGGTGTGGCAGAACGGCCAGCGATTTGGACGGCTGGGTCGGCGGGAAGAATGTAGAGAAGAAGGAAGGTAATAAAAGATACGCCAAAGAGAATGAAGAGCGCTTGAGTAATTCTGGTTGTTATATATCGCAACATTAGTTAAGACCTCTCTGCGTTGGGTCTAG
>VFQT010002380.1_pt1 | contig 19527 bp, 21 predicted proteins | sample 3512381 | NCBI WGS metagenome assembly VFQT01 (sample SAMN10412376, study PRJNA504923) | tailings metagenome | isolation source: Relicate 2 Philex TSF3 active mining site | place: Philippines: Tuba, Benguet | collected 2017-08-29
CAATGACCCGTTGGTCATAAAAAGTGATCCGATCACGTAATAGTTGGCGAATACCGTGCCAATCTTCGTTCTCAAATGCTGCTTTGGCTAAGCGGCCAGCGTCTCTAAAAATACTGTAATGGCGCATGAACCCCTGAAGCAGGGTTTGGGCCATATCAAAAGCGACTTGCGAGGATAATAGTTTTGGAAACGGATTGTTCATACTAAGAGTGTATCTAGCAATTAATTAGGATTCAAAGATGACCCAGCCAGGCCCCACAGGCAATAATCATGCAACAAAGCAATTGGTCTATCCATATGGGGAGACCCTAGTAGCACAGGGAGAAACGCTGGAAGTTGCTCCCGGTGTGTATTGGATACGAATGCCACTGCCATTTGCCCTTGATCACATTAATTTGTGGCTCTTACGGGATCAATTGGATGGCCAAGAGGGTTGGACCATTATTGACTGTGGAATTACCAATGACCTTACGAAGTCGTGCTGGGAATCCATCTTTACCAATCATCTCCAAGGACTACCTATTTTGCGGGTGTTGGTTACCCATATGCATCCAGATCATATTGGCCTTGCTCATTACTTATGTGAGCGCTGGAAGGTCGGGTTATGGATCTCGATGAGCGACTTTCTGATGGCTCAATGGTTAAGCAGCAAGGAGGGTGGCGCTGCGATTGGTTCTACGCCAGGTAATGGCGGAACGGCCGATCACTATGCGCGCCATGGCTTGCAGCATGCTGAAGATCTCGAGCGTATTCGTAGTCGTGCTGACTATTACAGTCGCTTAGTGCCTGAAGTGCCCAAACGGTATCGCCGCATTATGGATGGTGACCATATTCAAATCGGTGAGCGTGATTGGGTCGTATCGATGGGCTATGGGCATGCACCTGAACATGCCACGCTCTATTGCGCATCCTTAGGAATCTTTATCTCAGGTGATATGGTCTTGCCCCGCATCTCGACCAATGTCAGTGTCTATGATGCCGATCCCGATGCAAACCCTTTGGATCTCTATTTACGATCAATCGATCGTTGGCGCTCATTACCTGCCGATACCTTCGTTTTGCCATCGCATGGTAAACCATTTCAGGGGTTACATGAGCGGATTGAGCAATTGCATGAACACCATCGGGCCCGGTTGAGCGAGACCGTGTTCGCCTGTCAAGAGCCGCGAACTGCCTATGAGATTATTCCAGTTCTATTTCGGCGACCGCTTGATAACCATCAGCTCAGCTTTGCCATGGGCGAAGCTATTGCTCACTTGAACTATCTGTGGCACCAGAAGATCTTGCAGCGCTCTTTGAGCGCGGACGGGATTTGGCGCTTTTGCGCTCTCTCGACTTAGATTCTGAGGAACCTTCGGTGCCCGATGGACTGGGGGGATTGGCCATCGCCTCACCAAATGATTTGATTGCCATGAGAGTGGCACGCTGCACTTCAAGGGTCTGAATGGTTGACTTTAGAACATTGAGGTTCATGCTCAGCCAAGACTCAACGCTTTTGAGATCTTTGATGCGCTTATCCAATTCCTCAATGTCAAACGTTGGCATTGCGCCATTAAAGCCTGACATGCCACCACTCATGTCTGGCATAAAAGAGGCTCCGGAGCCCCCAGTCGCATTCTGACCCCACATCGTTTTGAACATTTCTAGGCTTTGGTTAAAGTCAGGTATTGCGCCAAACATATTCTCTCCTCGCGGGCTAAATAATCACATTATCGATAAAATGATGGGTCAATGAAGATTAATACGAGTTCTGCGCCAATGCAATCCCAAGGAAGTCAATCGAAGCCTGCTTTGCCTTATACCCGAGGCGCCATTCTTCCTGCCTTATTAAGAGAACGAATCTTAATTCTGGATGGGGCGATGGGGACCATGATTCAGCAGAAAAAATTTACGGAAGAGGATTATCGGGGTTTAAAAACCACTCAGCGCTTTGCCAATCATCCGATTGATCTCAAAGGCAACAATGAGTTACTGGTGCTTACTCAACCAGAAGCCATCTTGGATATTCATCGTCAATACCTTGAGGCGGGTGCTGATTTGATTGAAACTAATACTTTTGGCGCCACTTCGATTGCACAAGAGGATTACAAAATGCCAGAGCTGGCGCGCGAGATGAATGTGCAGGCAGCGAAGCTCGCACGTCAAGCCTGCGATGAATACTCAACAGCCGACAAACCCCGTTTCGTAGCCGGTGCAATTGGACCAACCCCAAAGACCGCCAGTATTTCGCCAGATGTGAATGATCCAGGCGCTCGCAATGTTAATTTTGATACTTTGCGTGCTGCTTACCGCGAACAAGTTGAAGGACTATTTGAGGGTGGCGTCGACTTACTCTTAGTAGAAACCATTTTTGATACGTTGAATGCCAAAGCTGCATTATTTGCAATCGATGAGTTTTTTGAAGAATCCGGTGAGCGCTTACCGGTCATGATCTCAGGAACGGTCACTGATGCCTCAGGCCGAATTCTTTCAGGTCAAACGGTCGAAGCATTTTGGAATAGTTTGCGCCATATTAAGCCTCTGACGTTCGGATTAAATTGCGCTCTTGGCGCAGCATTAATGCGACCCTATATTGCTGAATTGGCACGCGTTTGCGATACAGCGGTCTCATGTTACCCAAATGCTGGCTTACCAAATCCAATGAGTGATACTGGTTTTGATGAAACCCCCGAAGTAACCTCAGGACTTGTCGATGAGTTTGCTCGTGATGGGTTGGTCAATCTGGTCGGTGGGTGTTGTGGAACAACCCCGGACCATATTCGTCAAATTGCTCAGGCAATGACTAAACGAAAGCCCAGGCCTTTTCATAGTGACCGGACCGGGGAAGTGGCATGAGTAAAGCAACGATGCAGCCCATGCGCTTATCCGGGCTAGAGCCTTGTAATATCTCGCCCCAAATTGGCTTTGTGAATATTGGTGAGCGCACCAATGTGACCGGTTCAAAAGCATTCTCACGCATGATTTTGAATAATCAATTTGATGAAGCGCTCGCGGTTGCTCGTCAGCAGGTTGAGAATGGCGCCCAAATGATTGATATCAATATGGACGAAGCCATGCTCGATTCAGAAGCGGCCATGGTGCGCTTTCTAAATCTGATTGCGTCCGAACCCGATATCGCTCGAGTGCCCATCATGATTGATTCGTCCAAGTGGACTGTCATTGAGGCGGGACTGAAATGCATCCAAGGGAAACCGATCGTTAACTCAATTTCGTTGAAAGAGGGTGAGGACCAATTTAGGCAGCAGGCAAAATTGATTAAACGCTACGGAGCAGCCACCGTGGTGATGGCATTTGATGAAAAAGGCCAGGCCGATACGTATCAACGAAAAATAGAAATATGCCAACGTTCATACACGATCTTGGTGGATGAGTTGGACTTTCCGCCCGAAGATATTATTTTTGATCCCAATATTTTTGCGATTGCTACGGGGATCGAAGAGCATGATAACTATGCGGTGGACTTTATCGATGCTACCCGTTGGATTAAAGAACACTTACCAGCCGCCAAAGTAAGCGGTGGTGTGTCGAATGTGAGCTTCTCCTTCCGGGGCAACGATCGGGTTCGTGAAGCGATTCATACGGTCTTTTTGTACCATGCCATCCAAGCAGGTATGGATATGGGCATTGTGAATGCCGGTCAACTTGGCGTATATGCTGACTTAGACCCTGAGCTGCGAGAGCGTGTTGAAGATGTGGTCCTAAACCGCTTTGTGGAGAAAGACGGCCAAACGCCTACGGAGCGTTTACTCGCGATCGCGGATCAATACAAAGGCGGGGGCATCAAGCAAGAGGAAAATTTGGTGTGGCGCGAGGCGCCCGTGCGCGAGCGCTTAACCCATGCACTTGTCCATGGCATTACTAATTTCATTGTGGACGATACCGAGGAACTGCGTGCTGAAATTATGGGTTCAGGCGGGCGGCCCATTGAAGTGATTGAGGGGCCCCTCATGGATGGAATGAATGTGGTCGGCGATTTGTTTGGTGCTGGCAAAATGTTTTTGCCTCAAGTGGTCAAGAGTGCACGGGTGATGAAGCAGGCTGTGGCCCATCTAATTCCCTATATCGAGGAAGAAAAGAAGCAATTGGTTGCGGCTGGCGGGGAGAGTAAAGCCAAGGGCAAAATTGTGATTGCAACGGTCAAGGGCGACGTGCATGATATTGGAAAGAACATCGTAACCGTTGTTTTGCAATGTAATAACTTTGAAGTGGTCAATATGGGGGTAATGGTTCCCTGCGATCAAATTTTAAAGAAGGCGAAGGAAGAAAATGCCGATATCGTTGGCCTATCTGGATTAATTACGCCCTCATTAGAAGAGATGACCTATGTTGCCCAAGAAATGCAGCGGGATGCGTATTTCAGGGAGAAAAAAACCCCATTACTGATTGGTGGCGCAACCACTTCACGTGTTCATACGGCCGTTAAGATTGCCCCACATTATGAGGGCCCAGTGGTTTATGTCCCCGACGCATCGCGCTCAGTTTCCGTTGCTTCAAGTTTGCTTTCAGATGAGGGTGCGAAGAAGTTTGTGCAGGAGTTGCTGACCGATTATGAGCGCATCCGTCATCAGCATGCGAATCGAAAGAGCACCCCATTAATTAGCCTAGAGGCTGCTCGTGCCAATCGTGAGTCAATTGACTGGACGAATAGTCAACCTGTTAAGCCAAAATTCATTGGTCGACGGGTATTCAAAAATTACTCATTGGCTGAGATTGCCAAGTTCATTGATTGGACTCCATTTTTTCAGACCTGGGATCTCGCGGGTAAGTTTCCTGCTATTTTGGATGATGAGGTTGTGGGGGTTGAGGCTCGCCGCGTCTACCAGGATGCGCAAGCCATGTTGGAAAAACTCATTAAAGGCCAATGGCTCCAGGCTGATGCGATTATTGGTCTTTTCCCTGCCCATAGTGATGGTGACGATATTTTGTTTTATGCCGATGAGGAACGCTCGCAACCATTTCTTGTATGGCATAACTTAAGACAGCAAGCCGAGCGCCCCATCGTCGATGGTGTGATGCGCCCCAACCGGTGTTTAGCAGATTATGTCGCTACTAAAGCCAGTGGTGTGCGCGATTACGCAGGTTGCTTTGCGGTGACTACGGGTCATGGGGTTGACGAAAAAGTCGCTCAATTTATGGCTAAACACGATGACTACAGCGCCATCATGCTCAAAGCTCTGGCCGATCGTTTAGCGGAGGCATTTGCGGAGCTCATGCATTGGCGGATCCGAACTGATCTTTGGGGGTATGTAGCTAATGAGCAACTGACTCCAGATGATTTAATCGATGAAAAATATCAAGGGATTCGTCCGGCTCCTGGCTATCCAGCCTGCCCCCAGCATGATGTCAAGCAAGCTATGTTTGCTGCCTTAAAAGCAGACGAAATTGGCATGAGTCTCACAGAGTCATTGGCCATGAATCCTGCGTCGAGTGTGAGTGGCTTCTATCTGGCCCATCCGAATGCGCAATACTTCAATGTCGGAAAGATCGGGATGGATCAGGCGGAGGATTTAGCTAAGCGAAGCGGTCAATCGCTTGATCATATCAAGCGTTCGCTAGCCGGTACTTTGGATTAGTCGTCTACACGCCCCAGACTACTGGCTCCTGGTCTTTTAGCGCCTGACGCAGTAGTTCAAGAAACGGGTAAGCCCTTCGCCCCAAGGGGTCAGAATCGGTCGATTGATCCTCGTCATCACTAGTATCTGAACTAGACGCGTTATTTTGTTTAGCATCAATGGCGGTCTGTAGTCGTTCGATGTATCCCGGAATTTGTTCTGGTAGAAAAATACCCTGATTCTCGAATGGGCGGCCAATGGCATTAAAAATCCGATGCGTCAGATCATCTAGCATAATGACTGGGGCTGCATTTTTGGTCTGAAATTGATGAATCATGCATCAAGCTTACCATCACTGATAAACTTTCATTTCTATGTTGTCCAGCCAAAAAACTCAGCTCACGCAATGCATCACCAATGCTTTGAATGCCTTAGCGCAAGAGCGTGGACTCGCAGCTGGTGATTTTCCGATTCCGCATTTAGAGCGACCTAAAGTTGCTGACCATGGTGATGTTGCGTGCAATATTGCCTTGCAAATTTCGAAGGCATGGAAGTCCAATCCACGCGAGTTAGCACAGGCCATTCTTGGCCAATTAAATCAATTTCCAGACTACGGACAACTAATTGCAAGCGCCGAAATTGCTGGGCCTGGGTTCATTAACTTCCGTTTGAGTCTTGCAGCCAAGTCTACGGTAGTAGGGCTTGTGTTGCGTGAGGGCGCGCGTTTTGGGCGACGGGATAACATGGGTACGCCAGACCCGAGCGTGCCTAAGCGCGCCATGATTGAATTTGTATCTGCCAATCCCACTGGACCCTTGCATGTTGGACACGGGCGTCAGGCAGCTCTCGGTGATGCCTTAGCCAATCTTCTAGACAGCCAAGATACCAATGTGCATCGGGAGTTCTATTACAACGATGCCGGTGTTCAGATTCATAATCTTGCGCTATCGGTACAGGCACGTTTACAGGGTTTAAATCCCAAAAGCCCCAACTGGCCTAAGGAGGCCTATAACGGTGAATACATTGCTGAGATTGCTGAGTCCTACCAAGGTGCTGGCTATGATCAGTCTGACCTAGAGCAAATCCGTCAATATGCAGTCGCCTATTTGCGCAAAGAGCAAGACATTGATCTGAAAACCTTTGGCGTGCAATTTGACCAATTTTATTTGGAATCCTCTTTATATACCGATGGAAGCGTTGAGCAAGTGATTGGGGATCTTCGGGCGGTTGATAAGACCTATGAGGCAGATGGTGCTTTGTGGCTAAAAACTACGTTAGATGGTGACGATAAAGACCGTGTGATGCGCAAGTCCGATGGCACCTATACCTATTTTGTTCCGGATGTGGCTTATCACATCAATAAATGGAGTCGCGGTTTTGAAAAAGTGATTAATGTTCAGGGCAGTGACCATCATGGCACGATTGCGCGGGTGCGGTCTGGAATACAGGGAGTGGCACAAAAACGGGACTGGCCGATTCCGATCACCTATCCCGACTATGTGTTGCATAAGATGGTCACAGTCATTCGCGATGGTGAAGAGGTCAAGCTCTCCAAACGCGTTGGCTCGTATGTCACGCTGCGAGATTTAGTTGAATGGTCTGGTGGCATTCACCCACAAATGACCGATGATGAGCGTAATTTGGCGCTGCAGCGTGGGCGTGATGCGGTTCGCTTTTTCTTGATCTCGCGTAAACCAGATACCGAGTTTGTATTCGATGTGAATTTAGCTTTGCAACAGAATGATGAGAACCCCGTCTTTTACGTGCAGTATGCCCATGCACGGATTTGTTCGATTCTCCAGCAATGGGGTGGGGAGTCTAGGGCCTTAGAGCATGCCAATTTGAGTCTGCTAGACAGTAAGGCGGCTGATCACTTACTGCGGCGCTTGTCGGAGTACCCAGAGGTATTGGCTAATGCCGCGTACGATTTAGCCCCCCATGCCGTTGCTTTCTATCTGCGCGAACTCGCCGGAGATTTTCATACCTTCTATAACGCAGACCGCGTCTTAGTGGACGACGAGCACCTTAAATTGGCACGCTTAGCCTTGTTGGCGGCTACACGGCAAGTCTTGGAAAATGGCCTAAAAATCTTAGGGGTTAGTGCCCCACAAAAGATGTAATTTCAGCGGCTTACTCGCATTTTTGAGCAAGGGTTAAGATAGAGGACATGGCTGACATTAAATCATCTGACGCACTAGAAAAGCGACATGCGACCCAACTGCTGGGCTCAACTGAGTCTGGTGGAATGATCATGGGTGTTCTGATCGGTGTTTTTGTTGGGGTTGGTTTAGCACTGATTGTGGCGTGGTATTTAATGAAATCGCAGCCGCAAGAAAAGCCAGGGGTTCGAGCCCCAAGCGCCCCCGCTTTTATGAAGCCTCTTCCACCAAAATCGGACAATGAGACCGAGGAAGAAACCGCAGTTGCTGCACCTCAGCTTGATCTAAATAAGCCACTGCAGACTAAGGTTCCCGGTATTGGTGGAGCCGATCCTGCGCGCGATCCAATTGCAGATATTGCAGCGGGCAAGACCCCCGAAGCGAAGCCTGAGCCCAAAGCGGATACCTTGTTTTATGTTCAGACCGGAGTATTTAATCAGCGCACCGAGGCCGATGCACAAAAAGCAAATTTAGCGATGCAGGGCATTCAGGCGCAACTGAGTGAAAGCGCAGTCGATGGGAACTCGGTTTGGCGAGTTCGAATTGGCCCATTTGGCAGCATTGAAGATACCACCTCGGTTCGCAGTAAATTAACCATTCTTGGAATTAAACCTACCGTTATTCGTGTAAATCGATCATGAAATCGTTATTCAAAATCCTTGTCCTGATCTTGACCTTATTTGGTCTGCAATCATTTGCGCTTGCACAAGCCCCGATTAAGGTTGAAGAAGGTTTTGATTACCGCGTTTTACCGATTGCCCAGCCAATCGATGTAAAAGGCAAGGTCGAGGTGATTGAATTCTTTTGGTATGGCTGCCCCCATTGCTTTGAGTTTGAGCCCGACCTAAAGGCTTGGTTAAAGCGTCAGAATAAAGATGTCGTATTTAAGAAAGTGCCCATTGCCTTTCGTGATGAACTCATGCCTCACAGCTTATTGTTTTATGCCCTGGAGTCGTTGGGAAAAGGCGAAGCGCTTAATGACAAAGTGATGTTTGCCATGCATCGTGAGAACAAGCGACTCCTCAATGAAAACGAGATTGCCGATTGGGTTGCTGCGCAGGGCGTTGATCGTAATGCATTTTTAGCAGCCTATCGCTCGTTTGCTGTTCTCTCAAAAGCCCGAGCCGCCAATCAATTAGGCAATGCTTATCGCATCGATGGTGTACCAACGGTGGCGATTCAGGGTAAATACATTACGTCGCCATCGATCGCTGGCTCGCGCGCCAAGTCCATTCAGGTGATGGATTTTTTGGTGAACAAAGTTCGCAAAGACGGCTACAAATAGACTTAGATCTTCACAAACCTACGCAATATCCAAAAGTAGATTGGGTATGGCAAGATCCGTAAGAACTTTAAAAAGCCTGAAAAGCGTTTAGGGAAATGAATATCAAATTCTCCATGTGCAATTCCATCTAGGATTTCATTAGCAGCGGTCTGAGCAGAGATGAGGGCCGGCATTTCAAAATCATTTTGAGCAGTTGCCTCGGTTTCCACAAAGCCTGGAGAAATCATATGAACCCCGATACCCTTGGGCTGCAGATCATAAAACAAGGTTTCGCAGAAATTAATCATGGCCGCCTTTGTCGGCCCGTAAGCCAAGGCCTTGGGTAAACCGCTATAGCCTGCAACACTACCGACAATGGCAATATGTCCGCTACCGCGGGCAAGCATTGCCGGTAATACAGCACCAACTGCGCGCATTGGGCCCAAGAGATTCGAATCGACCGTTTTCTCAGCGTCGGCCATATTGAAGGTATCTGCTCGCATCGGAATATAAATACCGGATACAAAAAGCAGCAAATCAATGCCGCCCCATTCCTTCTCAATCTTCTGATATGCCTCTTGAATATCAGCCTCACGCATCACATCAACAGGTAGGATTAGATAATCGTCCTTTGGATGAGTTTGCGCAATTGCCTCAAGGCGTTCGACGCGACGACTCGATAGTGCAACTCGTGCACCTTTTTGAAAAAGGGTCTTGACACAAGCCTCACCAATGCCACTCGATGCTCCGATTACCCATACGCGTTGTTGTTGATAGTTAGTAATCGCCGGTTGTTTCATGACTTGACCTATTTCGGTTGGTGGCTGAGCGTAAATTGAACGACATCAATATTTTGTTCTTTAAAGCCAGCTGCGCAATACATGAGATAAAAGTTCCATAACCGAATGAAAGGCTCATCAAACCCGAGTTCTCGGATTTCAGGGATTTTTTGATTAAAGTGCTCATACCAAATACATAGTGTTTTGGCATAGTCATGCCCAAACGCGAATTCACATTCGATCTGTAGCCCCGCCTGTTGTGCATAGTGTTTAAATGCTTCTCGAGAGGGCAGCATCCCCCCCGGAAAAATATATTGCTGAATAAAGTCCGTGCTTTTGCGATAGCGGTCAAACAGATTTTCAGCAATCACAATCGTTTGAATGCATGCTTTGCCATTTTGCTTCAGGCAGCGAGCAATGGTTTCAAAATACATCGGCCAATATTGCTCACCAACCGCTTCAAACATTTCAATGGAGGCGATCCCATCAAACTGATCCTTGCAATCCCGATAGTCTTGAAGTCGTACTTCATGGCGATTGGGCGACTGTCGATTGATGCGATCCATTGCAAATGACTGCTGTTCAGTCGAGAGGGTCAGTCCAGTGACCTGGTGACCGGCAAGGGCTGCCTCTTCCATAAATCCACCCCACCCACAACCGATCTCAAGAACCGTACTATTTGGTTGAAGTGCCAGAGAGTTTAGGATGTTGCGATATTTTGCTCGTTGCGCGAGCTCCAAGCTTGCATTGGAGTCAGCCTGAAACCAGGCGCTCGAGTAGGTCATGCTGGGATCAAGCCACAGTCGATAAAACGCATTACCTAGATCGTAGTGCGCATGAATATTTTTTTTGCTACCCGCCTTATTGTTTCGGTTTAGAAAATGGCGAAATCGATACACTAGGGACCCAAACCAATTCCCGTAAATGGCACGCTCAAGAATATTGCGATTCTTAACGGCGAGGTCTAGTAACTTCTCAAGATGGGGGCTATCCCAATCCCCACGGATATACCCTTCAGCAAATCCGATATCACCATGTCGCAAAATATCTTGGAATGCAGACCAGCGATGGAAGCGAATCTCAGCATGTAAGGAATCGGTTCGATTTCCAAATTCACGCTGCTCGCCATTTGGAAAAGTCATCACCAAGTGACCGATGGATAATTGTTTTAAGAGGCGCTCAATGGTCCGGGCGGCGAGGCTTAGTTTTCCATCCGCCGGTAATTTTTCAGTGCGCGATACCGATAATTTGTGGAGCAGGGATTGTCCGGGTCGAATCATGAACTCACTTCAATTCTGGGAGGCGTTGGTTTTGAGTGAAATGGTACCCCCTTTAGCCAAAGTTTGAGGGCTTGCCAATGAATGCGCGCAATCACCCCAAAGGTCATCATCGGGTAGCGCAGCTTCGCACGGCTTAAAGCAGAGCGTGATAGGGGAAAATCTTGACCGCTAATGCTGGTGTAGATCAGTGGCTGATGATCGGTGTAAAGCTCAATGCGACAGACCGAATCCATTTTGCGTTGACTGTCTTTGGAAAAAAGAAACCGAAACCGATACTCGCCAGAGACATCACAAAATGGCGATACATGAAAAATTTTCTGACTAATCAGCGTTTCCCCTGAAAATAACTCTGCACCATCTTTTTTGTGAAGCAGGTAACAATGCCGCTCACCAAAGGTATTATTCACTTCAGCTAAGATCGCTCGTACCGCTTGATGCGCATCCGTGTAGATCCAAAAGCTGACGGGATTAAATACATAACCTAGTACCCTTGGAAATGTTTGTAGCCAAATTTCTCCATCAGGGATTGAAATGCCCTCTTGCGCAAAAAGAGACTCTGCCCAGCTCAGGGAATTTTCCATGCCATGGCCATGATCACGATCGTAAAACGAGTAGAAGGCCCACTGGTTATCCCCCATGCCATATTGCTTGAGAAGATTGGGGTTGCGATTACGCTCTCGCATCGGGATCTTTAATGTGAAGACTCCGTAACTAAAGCGATTGCTGACCGGTCTTAAGCGGCTGTGCTTGACTTGACCAAAATTAATTAGTGGATGCGCCATCGATCGCAATGCTAATGCTTTATCTCAGTTTGCCGATTGCAAGGGCGGACGCTTGAGCGGGGCATGGAGCGAGGCAACCAGATCGGCCGCCACTAATTCTCCCGAGCGAAGACCATCTTCATGAAAGCCGTATCCTGTCCATGCGCCACAGAACCAAATTCCCGCCTTACCTTGAATTAATGAAAGATTCTTCTGTGCCGAAATCGCTTTGGCATCAAAAATGGGATGTGAATAAGAAATCTCTTTAAAGACCAACTCAGGTTTTGGTTCAACCAGAGGGTTAAGGCTCACAATAATCGGTTCTTCATGCAATGCGGCTGGGAGGGGTTGTAGCTTATTGATGAGATAGTCCACGCTAACCGATTGGATCTGATTTTTGGTGTAAGTGGTTTTATAGTTCCAAGCTGCCCAGCAGCGCTTGGTCTGAGGTAAAAGGCTGGCATCACGGTGCAAGACTGCACGATTTGCTTGATAGGGGATGGCGGCTAAGAGCGAGCGATCAAATTCATCAATTCCATGGAGTAGCTTTAGGCTTTCATCGCTATGGCAAGCCATGATGACTTCGTCAAAATAATGAATCCCTTGAGAACTAATCAATTCAATACGCTTATCTGGGCTTTGTGCATCTGGCACATTCACTTTTTTTATCGACTCGCGAATGAACTTAAATCGCTCTGGATGCATGGCCTTGATTAGTCTTGCCACATACTCTTTCGATCCGCCCTTCACCGTTAGCCACTGTGGACGATTATTGACCTGCAAGAGCCCATGGTTATGACAAAACCGCACCATGGTTTCGATCGGAAACTCTAGCATCTGTTGGGTGGGGCAGGACCAGATTGCACCAATCATGGGTAAAAAGTACCACTCCCGAAACGATTGACTAAATCCATGTTCATCCAGAAATGAGGCGATCGATTGCAACTGCTTGGGATCGGCGCTATGTCCAGCGCTTACCTGTTTCGTTGCTAGTGCCGTTGCTAAGCGATTAAAACGTAGGATATCGGCAACCATTCTCCAAAATGCTGGGCGGAGCAGGTTCTTTCGTTGCCCAAATAAAGTATTAAGGTTGTCGCCCGACCATTCTAGGGAGTGATCAATAGAAACCGAGAAGGTCATTTCCGATAAGGCAATTGGAACCTGCAATTCCTCGAATAAACGCGTTAAGCGGGGATAGGTTTTTCGGTTAAAGACTAGAAACCCAGTATCCACGGCGCACTTGATTACACCATTGCGGCCCGGAACCCCAATATCAACGGTGTTGCTATGTCCGCCAATATGCGACGCTTCCTCAAATAACGTGACATGAACCCCTGCATTTTTTTGTAGTGCATATGCGCAGCCTAAGCCAGAGATGCCGGCGCCAACAATCGCAACTTTCTTGTGGGGCATGGAATGGGAAGGGGTGTTCACGAGGCTTTAGACTTTAGTAGTTTCTCAATTTCAGAGGTAATCGATTTGCTATCGGGTTTCGTTAGGCTATTAAAGGAATCAACAATATTACCGTCACGATCAATCAGATACTTGTAAAAATTCCACTTCGGTGTGGTACCCGTTTTGGCAATCAACATCTTAAATAGAGGATTCGCCTCTCTGCCACTAACCGAGCTTTTAGCAAACATTGGGAATTTTACATCGTAGGTATTTTTACAAAACTCCGCGATTTCTTTGTTCGATCCGGGCTCCTGTTGTCCAAAATCATTCGATGGGAAGCCTAGAATCACAAAGCCACGATCTTTATAGCGTGCATAAATTTTTTCAAGCGACTCATACTGACTGGTGAAACCACAAAAACTAGCCGTATTCACCACCATGACAACCTTGCCTTGGTATTGGCAAAGATTTTGTGGGACTTCGTCCTGCAGCCTTGGAAAGGTATACGAAAGTGCAGGGCTACACTGATTGGCCGATGGGTTGGCCTGGGCATCATTCGAATTTAGTATGGTCGTTACACCAAACAGAAAAATCATGATTAACCATTTCATCAAGAATCCTCACTTTTAAGCTAGAAACCTTGAAGTCTACCGTCTTCCGCCTTCTTTTGTGTTTTAGGGAAAATTACCCCTTTAATTCAGGATCGGGCAGGGTTTTGGGTAGGAATCATCTAGAATTTGGTCTATGACGCAGCCAATCTTGAAGCCCCCTGCTTTTGAAGCAAAACTATGTACCGCTAGCGGGGATTTAGAGGCAAAGTTAAAGTCCTTGGCTCGCCCCATGGTTTTTACAAATGGCGTGTTCGATCTTTTGCATCGGGGACATGTCAGTTACTTGGCACAAGCCCGCCAGCTTGGCAATAGTCTGGTCGTGGGGGTTAATTCAGATGCATCGGTGCGAATGCTAGGAAAAGGTGCTGATCGCCCGATTAATGGGCAAGAGGATCGAATGGCCCTCTTGGCGGCGCTTGAAAGCGTTGATTTGGTAGTAATGTTTTCAGAACAGACCCCTGTCGAGTTGATTCGTACGATCCGTCCAGATATTTATGTCAAAGGCGGAGACTATGCAATCGAGTCTTTAGAGGAAACCAAGCTTGTGAAAGCATGGGGAGGCAAAGCATATGCCATTCCTTTTATTTATGAGCGCTCCACCACGAACCTGCTTGGCAAGATTCGTTCTTAGTTGGTTTTGACTTGGATATTGAGCCAAGCCCAGAGTCCTCGGAGCACCAAACTCGGCATTATTTCTGCGGGGATTTGATTGTGAATCAGCCCATCAAATAAGGTGGCGGCATGACCACCATCGATCCATACACGGGTAACGGCTTGATGTCGCTGTTTAGCAAAATTCATTGCCTGTGCAATCGCCCCCAGATGAGCTAACCGCGATCCTTCATCAATTGCGCTGGCAGTATCTAATCCAATGCCAGTCGCTGCTTGATTAAGGCTCGCTACATTGAGGCCGGCGGTATGCTGCAATAGGCCTTCACGCATTAGTCCCAGACCCGGCAGAATCCAACCACCATAGTGCATTCCATTGCCACCCAAAAAATCAATGGTTGTTGCGGTACCGGCACTAATCACTAAGGTGTTGTCATTGGATAGCTCTCGTGCAGCAATTAATGCAGCCCAGCGATCGGCACCCAGGGTGTGGGTATTTTGGTATTGGGTGCGCAGAGATGGATATGATGAGTTTCCGAGCAGACGAAACTGTGGGCAGTGTTGCCAGGGCTGAAGTAGCTCATTGAGCTGTTGGACTGCGGATTCTGTCGCCACACTGCATAGTCCTATCGCACTTGGGGTTGGAATGGTATTGAGAATGTAATGAGCCAGTTCATCACGGTGCTCTTTTGAGCCTAGTAACTTAGTATCAATGGCACCAGAGTGATCCCATAATTTTTTATCGCGCTCGACGGGATTACGTTTGCTATCCACGCTAGCCCACTTAAGGCGCGAGTTACCAATATCAATCAGTAAGAATGAGCTCATAGATGCTTTCTTAAAGAGACATCTCCGGCATAGATCGCTGTTAACTCAGTATTGCCAGGTTCTTGTAGTAAAAGTGCACCCTCTTCATTGATACCATGGGCAATGCCTGTTTGCTTGACTACGCCAGACTCTGAAATACTCACTGGTTGATCGCGGTAGGCATCCCAAAAATCCCATTGCGAGCGAAAAGGTGCAAATCCTTTTTTAGCAAAGAGCTCTAGATAGTCACCTAGGGCATTGAGGATGGCGAGCCAAACTAAATCAGCTTCCATCGGCATGTTCTTGTGATTGAGTTCTGAGAGTGCGCTAATGGGCAGTTGCGCGGCATCTTCTAGGGATTTGGAATGGCTTAAGTTCATGCCGATTCCAATAATCATCCAGACTGGCTCATTTGGGTTAGAGCCCGAAAGTTTCCCCCCCTCAATTAGAATCCCGCCTAATTTGCGCTCCTTGATCAGAAGGTCATTGGGCCACTTTAGTGAGAGACCATCTTGCCGCAGACTCATTTCATCAAGCCCAAGACTCTTGGAGATCCCCTGGATCACCGCGAGTCCGCAAATAAGACTAAGCCCATGTAGCGATTGTTGTGTTTGATCAAAGGGATAAGCGAGTGAGAACGACAAGGAAGAATTGGGTTCCGCAAACCAATGTCGGCCAGATCGCCCTTTACCCTTGGTTTGGTGTTTGGCTAAGCGGGAGACGGGGTCGATGAGCGCCCCAGCGCGCCAACGCGCCATTAGATCATCGTTGGTTGATTCAGTTTCGGCGATGCGCTCAAGAATGCAATTCCAGTTCATTTGTCTATTGTAGAAAGGTCTCGATAGAATGGGTACATATGTCAGGTAAAGCTAAAAAAGACCTTACTCAAGAACGTGCCGATATGCCCAGAGTACCTCAGCGTATTCATTGGCCTTTACAGGCAATGCCGCTGGCTCGGGCAATAGCCATCATTTATGTTTTGCTGATTGGCTATGGATGCTTAAACCCTTTTAATGTGGATTGGAAGTTTGGTTTGGATCCATTTGCGTGGTGGTCTGGTCCCTTACCTAAATACATCACCTTATTTGATGTGACGATCAATGTCCTGGGGTACATTCCTTTAGGCTTTATTTTGGTGTTTGCGCTTTATCCTCGCTGGCAAAGATTTCGAGCAATTGCCATTGCCTTAGTATTTAGTGCCCTTCTATCGGGTGCAATCGAGAGTGCGCAAAGTTGGTTGCCCACCCGAGTTCCGACACAAATTGATTGGATCGCTAATCTAATGGGCGCCCTGATCGGTGCCCTATTGGCTCAACCCTTAGGCCCGCACTGGTTATCTGGAACAGCACTGCGTAAGCGCTTTGATTACTGGTTTGGCACACGTTGGTTAAGTGTTGCCCTATTCATCTTGTTCCCGTTTGCACAAATTTATCCCCAAAGCGCATGGTTGGGAATGGGCTTTTTGGGTCTTGGTATCAATCCGGTTGCAAGCTGGGGTTTTGATGGAATTCATCATACGATTTATGAGGCTTTAGTGACAGGCCTTAGTTGGTTTGGCGTTTGCCTATTCTTTTCTTTGGCCCTACGCAACAATATTTCTAAACTACCAATCCTTGCAGGATTGTTAGTGATCACGATCACGATCAAATCATTCTTTACATCCTTACAGTTTGGTTCGGAGTTTGGCTTTGTGTGGTTGAGTGCGGGTGCCATTTGGGGGATGGTGCTCAGTAGTCTCCTGGCTGGTATTTTTATGCGTTTTTCAACCGGCATGCGCCTCATCGCCTGTATCAGCGCCCTAGTTGCTCTTATGATTTTGGTGAACTATTTTCCTGATAACCCATACTTCACCATTAGTCTGCCGCGATGGAATCACAGCCGTTTAGCCCATCTCAACGATTTAATGCAATGGCTATCTTGGCTATGGTTGCCAGTAGCATTCATTTGGCTGATACATTACGCCCGACGCGCAACTCACTAAGTTCGGCTAGAAGGGTCATCCATCGATATAATTTCAAGGATGAGCTATCAATACCACCTATTCTTTTGTTTAAACGAGCGGAGTAATGGCGATGATTGCTGTGCTCGGCATAATGCCCAAGCCTTATTTGATTTCACTAAAAAACGGGTCAAAGAGTTAGGGCTCAACGGCGCAGGTAAGGTACGCGTCAATAAAGCGGGCTGTTTAGATCATTGTGCGAATGGCCCTGTCATGGTGGTTTATCCCCAGGGTGTGTGGTACTCCATGATCGATACCGAAGATGTGGCAGAAATTATCGACTCTCATTTGATGCAAGGTAAACCTGTCGAACGTTTAATGATTTAATTGAACAATTAGGCATCGCATGAACAGTCGGACCCAAACTATTACGATCTCAGGCCCAGTTGGCCAGATTCAGCTCTCGATTGATTTGCCAGAGAGTCTCAAACAAAATCCCCATACTGAGCTTCGAGGATTAGCCTTGATTGCCCACCCTCACCCCCTGCTCGGTGGCACCATGGATAACAAGGTGGTGCAGACCCTAGCAAGAACGTTTAATCAGTTGGATTACGTATGCGTGAGACCCAATTTTCGGGGGGTTGGTTTATCGGAAGGCCTGCACGACGAGGGACGTGGCGAGCTCGACGATCTGATTTGCATCAGCGATTGGATGCGCACCCCAGGAGCTTGGATGCAAAGCCTACCAAATGCCAATGAGCAGCTCTGGATTCCCCAAGTTAATCAATTACCTTTGGCGCTAGCCGGTTTTTCCTTTGGCAGTTATGTGGGCACCCATTTGGTTCAAAAACTCGCTGAACTTGGGCGACCGGTAGAGCGCTTTGTGATGGTCGGTAGCGCAGCCGGTAAATGGGAGTTGGCCGAACGTGTTCCCGCCGATACGATTGTGATTCATGGAGAAAATGATGAGACCATTCCATTGAGTGCGGTATTCGATTGGACTCGCCCTCAAGAATTAACCGTGCATGTTGTACCAGGAGCCGATCATTTTTTTCATCGCAAGTTGCATTGCATTCGCAATATCATTTTGTCTAACTGGTTGGGCTTTCCGAGAACATCATCATGAACACCAATACTCCTGCGGAGTCTTTGATTCAGTACCCTTGTGATTTTCCAATCAAGGTAATGGGTAAAGCAGCCCCCGAGTTTTTGCCGGCAGTAATTCATATTGCCAAGCAATTTGATCCTAATTTTCAGGAGACAAGCATTGAAGAGCGGCCATCACGTGATGGTAATTACCTGGGTCTAACCATTACAGTGCATGTAACCAGTCGTGAGCAGCTCGATGAAATTTACCGAACCCTATCCACGCATCCCTTGGTGAGCGTCGTACTCTAGTGAGCTGCGATGCAGGCTAGCCCAGTACAAATTCGGTTTTTGGGCTTGGTGGAGTACCAGCAAGCTTTTGATGCGATGCAACGGTTTACACAGGATCGCTCTGCAACAACGGTTGATGAGGTGTGGGTTTTGCAACACCCCCCAGTCTTTACCTTGGGCTTGGCTGGAGAGCCAACGAATTTACATACTCCGATCGATTCGATTCCGCTCGTTGCAGTTGACCGTGGCGGTGAGATTACTTATCACGGACCAGGGCAAATCGTGATTTATTTGTTATTGGATCTCAAACGCAAGAAGCTCTTTGTGAAGGAGCTGGTTCGGCGCATTGAAGAAGCGCTTATCCAGACCCTAGTTGATTACAAGGTAATGACTGAACGCAAGCCCGGCGCCCCTGGTATTTATCTTAGTGAACAGTCTCAGGTAGCACCGTCTCTTTGGGGCGCCAAGATTGCAGCCTTGGGGCTTAAAATTACCAAACAATGCAGTTACCACGGTTTAGCACTGAATATTGATATGGATTTATCACCCTTTAAAGCAATCCACCCCTGTGGCTATAAGGGCTTACAAAGCATTGATCTTAAGTCATTAGGAATCAGCGAGAATATTGATACCGTTGCAGGAACTTTACTGAATCACCTACAACAGCAGTTGCAACTGGAACCTGTTTGATGAGCGATCTAAAAAAAGAATACGATCCCCTGCAAAAACAAAAATCGGCGGATAAGACCGCACGGATTCCGATCAAGATCGTGCCTCTAGCCGAGACCCTAAAAAAGCCCGACTGGATTCGGGTCAAAGCTGCATCAAGCAGTTCACGCTTTAGTGAGATTAAACAGATTCTGCGTGAGAACCAGTTGGTCACCGTATGTGAAGAGGCGAGCTGTCCCAATATTGGCGAATGTTTTGGTAAAGGTACTGCCACCTTTATGATCATGGGCGATAAGTGCACCCGCCGGTGTCCGTTTTGTGATGT
>VFQT010002381.1_pt1 | contig 19518 bp, 25 predicted proteins | sample 3512381 | NCBI WGS metagenome assembly VFQT01 (sample SAMN10412376, study PRJNA504923) | tailings metagenome | isolation source: Relicate 2 Philex TSF3 active mining site | place: Philippines: Tuba, Benguet | collected 2017-08-29
ATTTCCCGGCCCAGCGTTGCCGACCACCGTGCCGCAATGGCCGCCATGTTGCTGCGGGCATCGCCGTACTGGGTGCTGCGCTCGGCGATGACGTTCTCGACGTGCTTGAGGAACTTCTCCGCTGGCTTGCTCATGCCAGGCCTCCGTTCGTCTCAAGGGCCCAGAGCAGGATGGCGATGGCATCCGCCTCGTTGTCGTCGCCAGGCCCAAAACCGCGCTCACGCATGGCAGCGATCATCGCCGCCTTGTCCGCATTTCCCTTGCCCGTGGCGAAGCGCTTGATGGTTCCAACCGACACTCCCTGGTAGGGGATACCGTGTGCCTCACAGCAGGACGTCAGGGTGGCGAGCAGACCGCCGAAAACATGGGCCGCGTCGGTGCCGATGTGGCGACGCACTTCTTCGAAATACACTGCATCGATGCCCCCAGTGACCTCCAGCGTCTGGTCGAGCCACTTGCCAAAGCGCAGGTAGCGCATGCCGCCGCCTTCGTAGCGGCTGGGCCGGAACTCGGCCGTGCCATGCAGAATCCGGCAGCGGCTGTTACGGACGGCCCAGCCGGTGGTGGTGCCAAGGTCCAGGGCGAGGATGGAGGGAATCGTCGGGGTTGCCTTTGCCGCGGGCACAGGCAGAGTCGCGGGTACCATGATGGTCTCCTTGAATGAGGTGGTCTGTCGTGGTGGAGGACGGCGGCAGCCTCGTGCTTGGCGGTACTGGCTGCCGTCTGTCTGACTTGGGTGGTGGATGGGATCAGTTATCCATCGTCCCACCAGATAGGTTCCCGAGAAGGTGCCACACCCCGCTTCTGCGGGTGGCACCTTCCCTTTAGGGAGGAAATTTTGCGCTTTTGCGCTTTGTTCAAGTTATTGATTTTGTTGGGTGAATTGCAAACCGCAGATTTGATCAGCCTACTGAACAAGTTGCGCTTTTGCGCTTCGTGCAAGTCACTGATTTGATTGGCGTATTTCGAAGCGCAAAACCGCAGAATAGAAAGTTGCGGTCGTTGCGGTTGGTGCGGTTGCGTTTGCTGCGTGGTCCATTCGGTGGCAACAAGCATGGTTCAAACCTCCTCCTGATCGACCCACACATCGGGATTCTCAACGGTCAGCAGCGCACCAGTCTGGGGGCACATGAAATCGGTCGGCAGCACTTTCACGGTGACAGGCTCTATTTCACCGGTGTCCGGATCCAGCCTCTCGTCGGCGGTGCGAAAGACCATGTCCTTCACACAGAGGTAGCCGTACTTCATGCTGGCTTTGGGCAGGCCGAGGTCCTGCGCGGCGTCACCGCGCACGAACTTGATGTGGCCCTTCGTGGCGAGAACATGGATCCGGTTGCGGATACTGGTTTCGCCGCCCAGGCTTCCCTTGTTCTCGAACTTTGCCGCGAACTGGCTGAGGGTGAACATCTTCCCCTGGGCGGCCTGGGCCGCGATCATGTCCACGATCACCCCGCCCTTCCGCTCACGCTCCGCATCATGCTTTTTGCCGACATCCTTTCGCACCAGACGCTCGTTCATCGGATTGAGCTCGACCCACCGACCATTCTCCTTGTCGATGAGCTTGGGCTGCAGCGCCGGGCCGTTGCGGAGTTCGATTTCCAGCCGGCGCATGGTGCTGTCCTCGTCGGGCCGGTGCATCAGCAGTCCTGAGGTGTAAAAGCCTCGCAGCGCGCTGGCGCCGGACAGGGCCTGGAAGGGATCCTCGGTGACGGCCTTGCGGTTCATCTTCTTGGTGTGGTGAGCCAGGATGACACCGCAGTCGGGCGCCACGGCTTCCCGCAGGCGCTCGACACGCTCGGTGAGGAAGAACATCATGGCGTTGTTGTCGTTCTCGCCGCCGCCCTCCTCGCCGCCGTCGAACAGGTTGCGGATCGGGTCAAGGCAGATGATGTCAGGCGGCGCGTCGGGAAAACGGACCCGGACGGCATCGACTACGAGAGCCAGCCCCTTGTCGTCCAGGATCATGCGCAGCTTCGGCGTGGCAAACAGATTATCGCGCGCCCCGGCGATCACCGCCCCGTCCAGCCTGATCTGCTGCATGCGCTCGCGGAGATAGTGGTACTGGATCTCGGCCTGCAGGTAGAAGACGCGCAGCGCCTGCGGTGGCGTGAAGCCCAGGAACGGCACGCCGGCCGCCATGTGGGCGAGAAGGCTGATGAGGAAGTCGCTCTTGCCGACCTTAGGGGCTCCGCCCAGGACCAGCAGCCCGCCCGGCGTCAGGACGCGCGGCGAAATGATGTCAGGCGGCATGGGCGAGCGGTCGTCGAGCAACTGGCCGAAGGAGAACACCGGCAGGGGCTGGGCCTCCTGCTCGGGATCAGCCTCGTTGCGCAGCAGCGCAGGACCGTTCTTCTTCACATGCAGCGCCCAGAGCCGGTCGGCCTCCTGTTGAAGACGCTCGACGGGCCATGCGGGCCTCAGCATGGCGGCGTTGTACTGGCAGATGGCCTCCCAGCCTTCGTTCGGGCTGAGTTTTCCCTCATGCACCATGCGGACGTAGTGCCCGATCGCAGCGCTGGCACCCTCGAACCGTGTCCAGGCATCGGTGCCGCCTTCATGCACGGGCGTGGTGAGGATGGCGTCGAGCGAGGGCTTCGTCTGGCCTTCCGGCGGCGGCTCGGCGCCCATGCCGGGAATGAAGGGCATGGCGGCCACGCGCTCGCCGAAATCCGCAAGGTCCACCTCAATGGCATTATGCTCGCGGATCTGCACGAGCCGCTGGAACCCGCCCTTGTGATAGACAGAGCCGGCCACACGGATCGGCTGGTGGGCCGAGCGGAAATGGGTGTCGCCGCCCACCTTCATGGCAATGTCGCCGCGCAGGCGGCACAGCGTGGCAAGGTCCTCGCCCGACGCAGCCTCGGTGAGCTTCCACCACACATGGAGTTTCAGGCCGCCTTCCGGCGTGCGGCCGCCGCTCTCCACCACCAGGGTGGGCGTGCCGAGATGGTGGACCAGATGGCCCAGCTTGGCGATGATGTCCCCTGCGTCGAGGTCCACCACAATCGCCTGCATCTGGATCACTTCATGGGCGCGCGCCTGACCCTGTGCCGCAACGGTGCCGGGGATGACGTACAGAGCCGCTCCTTCGCGCCACGCCCACGTGGCGAAAGTCTTCAGCTTGTCGAAGGCCTCGCCATCCGCGTCGATCCAAATGTTGTTCGGCTTGCCGTCCCGGCCCTGCCCCTTGTCCACGAAGCCGCGGACGGGGATCAGGCCTTCGCAATAGTCGAACACAACGTCGAGGAAGACGCGAAGCTGATCAGCGTCCGGCTCGATGCCGAACGGGTCTTCCTGCAACGGCGCATCATTGAAGTCGCGCCAAGGGTTGAAGTGGATCACTTCGCCCGTGGGCTTTTGCTCGGGCTGATGGTCTTCGCCTGTTACGGTCGGCGTATCGTCGTTATGATCGGTCATTGGGCGAGGCTCCAGCAGCGGTTAGCGTAAGGACACATGCGGCACTCGAAGTGGTCCCGTTCCCGAGCAAGGCGCGGCAGCAGTTCACCCGCGTCCGTGGCGCGAAGGATGCGCACCGCCCTGTCGCTCATGCGCTGGGCGAGCTCGGCGTTGAACGGCACCAACTCGTGATGCAGTTCGGCGGTGTCCTTGTTGATGGCGGTGAACAGGGCCGGGTTGGACGCCAGCCCCGGAATGCCTGGATCCATGTAGGCCTGGTAGAGGGCGATCTGGGCGGCGTAGATGGGCTTGGCGACGGTGACGCCGCTCTTGACCGTCTCGCGCCAGTTCTTCGCGTTCATCGTCTTGCATTCCCACAGCGCGGGAACGCCGAGCTTCAGCGCATCGGGGCCGCCGGCGATGATGCCGTCGGCATGCCCGCGGATGCGTCCACCCGCCACCGAGAAACCGAACTGCTGGCCGTCCGGGTCATTGCCCTTGCGCGTGTAGAGATCGAGACCAGCGGCGCGGAGCCAGCGGATGGCAAGATCCTCGAGCGCATGGCCGATGGCGAAGATACGGAGCGTACGGCCAGCGAAATCGGCGCCCTCGTCCTTTGGGGCCTGGGCGAACTCGAACTGCAGGGCACGTTCGCAGGCGTGACCGACGCGCGAACCACCGAGATAGTCGCGCGGGGCCCGCGCGGCATTTTCGTGCTCGAGCGATTCATCGATCATCTCGTTGAGGAATTCCCTGAAATAGCGGGTATTGCTGAAGTCCAGCATCAGAACGGTACCTCCGGTGATTGCGTGTTGGCGGCGATGTCGCGCATCGCGTCCTGGAAGCCGCCGACGGCGACCTCCATGAGGGTGAGAACCTGCTGCTCGGAGAGATCGGAGAGCCGGGTGTTCCACCCGATCTCCTCCATCACCTCAGCGGCCATCCGCATGGCGTGACGCAGGGCGGATTTTTCCTCGTCGGTCAGGTCAACCATGGCGAGAGACCTCCGGGCGCGTTCCCAGAAGAAGGTCTGGCAGGCCATGGAGCAGAACCATGCGGGCGGGCGCGGGTGCTTCATTCGCTGCGGTTCCTGCCAGCCGAAGCCATGCGTGGGGCTCCTGCACACCGCGCACAGTTCGAAGCGCGGCTGCCAGCGCACAAAACGCTCGCGGGCGGTGACGGGTGATGCCTGTGACATGAGGGTTCTCCATCACGCAGCCTCCGCCATGGCCGCTTGCGCGGCATCCATGATCAGCTCCTGGATGCGGGTCTTGTTGAACTTGAAGGTGAGAAGCGCGGACGCCCGGTAGCGGGTCAGGCCGTAATCCAGCCGGAACTTCTCCGGCAGCCAGGCGAGCTGCTTTTCGGTCGGCGGCTGGTTTAGCCAGCCCTTCGTCTTGTGGGCGCTCTCATTGGTCTCATTGGCGTTGAGCCAGTCGTCCGCGGCGGCGAGACAGACCAGCTCCTCCCCCATGGCGAGAAGCTGTGAGCGTTTCTGCTGGGCACCACCCACGCCATACCAACGGCCATTATGGGCGAAGATCCCCGCCCAGGCGTTGAAGCCGTTGGCGACGAGCGAGGCGCCATCGCCGAACAGGTCGACCCATTCGAAGCTGGAGCGGGCCAGGAGATCGATTTCCGTCATGTCGAAGCCCGACAGCAGGGCGCGCTGGCGTTCGAGGCCATCACCCTCCTCTTCCCCATAGTTCACGATCAGCGTTTCGCCGCAGATCGGGCATTCGGTGCAGGACAGCGGAATGACGGCCGAGCAGTTGTGACAGGTCTGGGTCGAATCCTCAGACGCTTCGTACCCCTTCAGGTTCACGTCCTGCTCGAGCGAGCCGTGGATGAGGCTGGAGGTCCCGAAGTCGAGGATGATGCAATCCGTCTTGACGACGCCGGGGTAATCCTCCGGGTTGACGGTGCGCAGGCCCCGCCCCACCATCTGGATCATGGTGGACTTGTAGGAAGATGGCCTGAGCAGCACGACGCAGGAGGTTGGCGGGTGGTCCCAGCCTTCCGTCAGCACCGCGACATTGGTGATGACCTGGATCCTGCCCTTGGCATAGGCCCCGAGCGTTGCCTTGCGCTCGGCATCGCTCATCTCGCCGTGTACCGTCGTGGCCTTGATGCCGTGGGCGCGAAACGCCGCGGCGACATTCTGCGCATGCTCGACGGTCGAGCAGAACACCACCGTCTGACGGTCACCGGCCTTCTCCTTCCAGTGGCTGATGACCCCATCCGTCACCGGCGACTTGTCCATGATCTCGGCGACGGCGTTCATGTCGAAGTCGGAGGCGACGCGGCGCACCTTCTTCAGCGCTTCCTGGACGCCTACGTTGATGACAAAGGTGCGGGGCGTGACGAGATGTCCCGTCTTGACCAGTTCAGCCATGCGTATCTGGTCAGCGACGTTGTCGAACACCGCCCTGAGGCCCTGACCATCGCCCCGGTTCGGGGTGGCGGTGACGCCGAAGATCCTCACCCATGGAGTTCGCTCGCGCGCGTGGTCGATGATCCGGCGATAACTGTCGGCAACAGCATGATGGGCCTCATCGATCACCAGGAGATCGAGGTCGGGCATCTCGGCGAGGTTGGCCTTGCGCGACAAAGTCGGGACCATGGCGAAGGTCGCCTGGGCATCCCAGGACTTCACGGTTGCATCGACGATCGAAGTGCTGACATGAGGATTGACGCGCAGGAATTTGGCGCGGTTCTGTTCGGTCAACTCGTCACGGTGGGCGAGCACGCAAACGCGGGCGTCAGGTTCCTTGAGGAACTCACCTGCGACAGCCGACAACATCAGGCTCTTACCTGTCGCGGTTGGCGCAATGCCAAGCGTGTTGCCGTAGGTGTCAAGCGCAGCAAGGCTGCGCTCGACGAAGAGTTTCTGGCGGGGGCGAAGCATCATGATGACGGCCTCACTTCGCCCAGGTGGGACGCACGCCGCCGGACTGCACCGGAGCCGGCACAGGTTGGGGCTGGTGATAGCCCTGCTGCGGAAGCGGCTGCGGTGCTGCGGGTGCGTAGGCCGGCGCCGGGGCCGGGGCCGCGTGCGCGGGCTGGAATGCCGGTGCCTGGGGATAGCCCACGGGCGCCATCATGCCACCCATCAGGGCGGCATATTCCTTGTGGTCGCGCGTCAGGGCCTGGCGGATGTCATTCTTGTCCTGGCCATTGCTGTCGGTGCCGACATCGATGCGGGCGACGAACTCGATCCCATCGATGTCGGCGAAGCTGGAGATGCGGCGGGCATTCTGCGCCTCGGGCGAGTTGTCCTTGTCGGACAGCCCGCGCGACGAGTTCAGGACACCTCGCATGAAGCCCCGGCCCATGTTGCCCCAGTCGGGACCCTTGGGGCTGTAGAGCCCGATCATCGACCAGATCTTGCGCTTCGCGTACTGGCCCTCGAGGACCGTGTACTCGACGTCGAGATAGACGGCGCCGCTGGCGCCGCGCTTGGCGTAGCCGCCGGTCCAGCCTTGCGCCGGGTCGCTGAAGCCGCCGGGGCGGATGGTGAGGCGCACCCTGGCGATGGTGCCCTTGGGGATCAGGTTGGCATTCTGCCGGGCGTCATTGAAATCGTTCCACGCATTGGTCATGGTGGCTTACTCCTCTGTCGTCTCATGATGGTTGAGGGGGGCGGCGACCGGAGAGGCGGGGCGGCCAAACTCCATCCTCCCGGTTGCCGGTTTCGCGGGGCCGCCGATCTTGGCGAAGAGGCGGCCGAGATGGGGCTCCTCGATCATGTCGAGACGGCCCGATCTGTCCTTGGCGGGATAGCCATGGGGATTGAACGTGTGGCAGACGAAGGCGCGGTAGGACTTGCCTTCCTCGTCCTTGATCTCGGTGAGGGTCAGGACCTCATCGACGATCCCGGGCAGTTCGAGCCCGGTCTTCGTGCCCTCGATCTGGGGCACGTAGATCTTGCGGTTGAAGTCATCGAACTTCTCGTCGAGCACACCGACGAAGACGATGTTCTTGGCGCGGGTGTGCTGGAGATGGACAAGCCAGGCGATCATCTCGCGGCCGTGCAGGCCGTAGGTTCCCCTGAGATCGGGCTTGCCGGTCTTGTCGGAAATCGCCTCGGGCTGCCCGCCGCACCACTGGAAGCAGAGACGGCCCGCGACAGTGACGGAGTCGATGAACACCGTCTCATAGCGATCCAGCACACGGGGGTCGCCGAACTTCTGGCAGACCGCATCGTAATGCGCCTGGCTGTAGGGCTGCTCGGGGCGGAGCGCCGGGTTCGGCCCGCCGATGAAGGCGGCAAAATCCCTGCACTCCTGCCATGTGCGCGGGCGGATGGTGTCCACTGCCAAGTCGCCGATCGCCAGGTCGCCCGCCTCGAGGTCGAAGAACAGCGTGGTGCTGCTCATCAGGGTCCTGAGCAGCCAGGTCTTGCCCGAGCCCGGCTTGCCGAAGATGGCGGCCTTGACGCCACGATGCTCGGCGAGGCGCTGCTCGGCCGTGATGATGGGAAGGCCCCGCATCATGAGCGCACCTCCGGTTCCGGTGTGTTGTCATCGGAGTCGAGCGGCAGAAACACGATGGGCGGCAATGTTTTTATCAAGTCCGACAGGCTTGAGGTCTTGGCGACACCCTTCTTGCCCATGATGCGGAGTACGACAGTACCAGTCGTAGCCTTGCGGGGATGTCCAACGCCAGCGGGCGTGGCGGACGGGAAATCCTTCCCGTTTGTAAGGTTTTCCGGCTGACTGCCGAATTCAAGATTGGAGCCGCCAACCTTGAAATTCTTCAGCGTGCCGGGGCCGATATCGCTCGGGGAGCTCATGCGCGCCTCCCGTTGGCGGGCGCAACCAGGTCATAGCTGGGACGGCCCGTTTCCACGGTGCGCGCCGGGGCGAAGAGTTCCCTGAGTTTCGGAGGCCAGGACTCATAGGCACGCTCGGAGACCTCGAACTTGACCCTCACATAGTGGGCGGGGTTTTCGCCCCATCCGGAGCGGATGAGTTCGACTAGCTCCCCAAGCCGCTGCTGGTCCCATTTGACGCGCTTCGGCAGGTCGGCGACGACGGTGAAGCCATTGTCTTCGAAGCGGACAGTCCCGGTGTCCTTGGCTTGAGCGGCGCGGAGCTGATGCGCGCGGGGGCCGTAGCGGTAGTCGAGTGCGGCATCGAGCTTGTCGTCGAGGCGGTGGGCCTCCTCATAGATCTGCTCAACCTGTGCCTTGAGGCTCGCAAGCGTGGCGGCGGGCAGGATCGCGAGATCGCCGACGCTCATGGCGTCGATGCCGGCAAAGCCGGAAAGGCTGCTGGATGCATCAGACATGGGAAAAGCTCCGCGCGGAAGAAGTCGAGGACTTGTGGTTGTGGGTGGTGCGCAGGGGCCCATGGGTGCGGATGGCGAGATAGAGCCACTCGTGAGGCCCCGCTCGGCGCTGTACCGGCATGATGAGGCCTTGTGCTTCCGCCACGAGGACACGGTTCGCCACCTCAGCCAGCCTGCGCCGCTGGGGATCGGCGAGCGGGCTCACCGATGGCATGCGGTCGTGCGAGAGATGACCCCGGTAGTAGACGAGCGTGTCACCGGGTCGAGCGTCGATCAGCCAATCGACGAAGCCGTTCTCGTCGACGGGAATGGCAAAAAGTGGAAGGGGATCGAAAGCGGGGTCAGGACGGGCAAGCATCGGGCAAACCTTTCTCGTTCGGCCGCAATGGGTTTGCAGCCGTTGTGAACCATTGATGTCGGAGGGAGGTTTGGGCGCCGGAGCGAGCCCTGACTTTCCTCTCTACCTCTATAGTAGCGATCGGACCGGCGCGTTTTCCCAAGAGGTCGGCGCCGGCCTGATGCGAGGAGTTGGTTTCACCTGAAACGCTCCCCCTACCTCTATGATAGCGGTGGAGAGACCGGATTTTCCCGGGAGGTCAGAGGCGAAACAGCCAGTTCCGCGGCGCGAGTTCCAGGCAGACCAGCCGGTAACGAAGTTCGCGCAGGCGGCGGTAGAATTCACTGGGGGACAGTTGTGACAGACGCTGCGCCTGTGCGAGGTCCCCGTCCGTTTCGCGGATGGCGCGTGCCACCAGCGCGTAATCTTCCGGCTGCAGCGCAAGGAACCTTCCAACAGAAAGGGCATGCGCAATCATTGTTTCGGTCGGGGCTGTTTCATCCGCCAATGCATCGGCGACAGTGAGCGCCTCCAATTCGGCAGAAGGATCTTCCACATCCTGCAGATAGTCGAACCCCACCGTCTCAATTCCGCGGTCTGCCACGATGCGCCCGGCAATTGCATGGGTCGCCTGGCGCGCGATGCGGATGGCAAAGCCGATGTTGCTGCCGCGCGCATCGTCGAAGTAATGCCAGCGCTCCAGCATCATGAGCAGGATGTCCTGCTCGGCGTCTTCTTCGTCGGTACGAGAGAGCTTCAGCGACCGCGACAGTTTGCGCGAGTATGCGGCGGCCGTCGACATGATCACGTCGAGGTCGCGCCGTCCGATCTCGGTACGGCGGGGATGTATGTTCCCGGCGGTATTGCTCATTTTGGGCCTCCCGGAAGTCCGTTGATTGCGTCAGCTTGCAAACGCGCAAACGTGCAAACACACGTCCGCCATCGACAGCCGGAAGGCCGCGGTGAAAGCCGTCAGGGCTGGAAGAGCTTCAGCGGATCAGCGGGCGTGTGCCTTGAACTGCCGGTAGACCGACACGGCGACCGAGATGTCCTCCTGCATGTCCGGTGGCAGACGCTGCGCCTCGATGAAGGCCCGGTCGGTGCCAAGCCCCAGGCGCTCGCAGGCCGCGATGATGAGAGAGTCCTTCGGCGCCTTCTCGAGGCCCCGCTCGATCCGCGACCAATAGGCCGGCGAGATGCTGATGTCGCGGGCGAAGTCGATCAGCATGATGTTGGCTTCCTCGCGCTTCGCGCGGATCCATTGTCCAAAGGCCATCAGGGGGTCCTCCAGTTGGAACGGTTCAGTGGAACGTGACGGGCCGCGGCGTGCGCAGCAGGTCGTAGCGGGAAAGCCGGACGCGGATGAAGTCGGGCGAGACGCCGTAGAGCTCTCCCAGCGAGAACAGCACTTCCATGGCGGTTTCCGCGTCGATTGCGGCGCCGTCGACGGCCGGGGCACCGGTGATCACTTTCGAAGGCTTCGGCGACAGCGGCAATCGATTGCGCTTGACGAGACGCAGCCAGTCGACACGGATGAGCGGTGCGGGAACGAGCAGCGCCCCCATGAACTCGTTGGCGCGGACTTCCTTGGGATCCCACTTGGCGGTGGGCCCGGGGGTGATCTCCGAAGCCAGCTGGACGAACGCCTCCCCCCGCACCGCCAGCCAGCCCGGCGCGTCGAACACCACATGGCCCAGTTCATGGGCGACGGTGGAACGCAGCAGCGTTTCCGATTCCTGGAGCCGCGGGCCGTTGATCGATACAAGAACATGCAGGGGTGCTGCCTCGTGATACTCGGTCACGCCCATGACCTCCCGGTCATCGGCGTTCCGGACTTCGTGATCGAGATCCCAGAGCACGCCATAGCGGATGCCGTTCACCTCGAAGCGGGCCGCCTTTTCCTCGACAGCGGAGAGATCCAGCCGGCGCTGCAATGCATCGCCCTGCAGCTGGTTCCTGACCTGATGCGCCACCGCCCAGATCTCGCGGTTCGAGAGCTGGTAGGGCTCGTAGGTCAGGGCGGAGTGGCGGAAACCGGCAATGATCTGGGACATTGAACGCATCCTCTGGCTCGATTGTTCACTATTCGTTCCATAAGTGAACGTTCCTGTCCAGAGGAATTTTTGCCGATGCGCAGCTCTGCACGTGCCGCCGTGGACATCCTGTTGATAAAAACGCTTTCCCTGCTTCTAACTGTTTCGAGATATTGCCGGATCTCCTTTGAACTGTGCAAGGCGCTATCCGCCCCTCCACCGAGGGACGGCGCTCGTGACCTCTTGGGAAGATCCGCGCGCTGTAACCCTACTATAGAGGTATGGGAACACCTCTTGATCCGGGTCGCATGACCACCGCCGAACGCCTCGCCGAGCTCGGCCGCATCCTCGCGGCCGGGCTCATCCGCATCAAGGCCCGACAGTCCAGTTCTTTATCTGCTGACCGGACAGAGAGTCCCGTCGACTTATCCTGCCCGAAGAGCGGTCATGCAACCCGCAACTCAGGAGGCATGACACGATGAACGATCAAATCCTCGCGCGGCTCGCGGCGTTGAAGTCCACACCGACGCCGAAGCTCAAGGAGCAGTGGCGTCAGTTGTTCGACAGCGAGCCACCGGCGTTCAACCGGCGCTACCTTGAAAGCAGGCTGGCCTACCGCATCCAGGAACTCGCCTATGGCGGCTTGAGGCCAGAGACGATCCGGCGGCTGGAAAAGCTGGGCGAGGAACTGGACGGCGGTCGCGTCGATGTACGCAAACGCCCCGCCAATGACCGGCCAGTCTCGGGCACGCGTCTCATCCGTGAATATCAGGGTATCGAGCACTGCGTGACGGTGCGGGATGATGACTTCGAATATCAGGGACGTCCCTACAAGTCGCTCTCGGCCATTGCGCGCGCCATTACCGGAACGCAGTGGAATGGCGTGGTGTTTTTCGGCCTGAAATCCAGCGCGAGGAAGCAAGGATGAACAAGCCCGCCGCGCGAAAGCTCCGCTGCGCCGTCTACACCCGCAAATCCTCCGAGGAAGGCCTCGAGCAGGAGTTCAACAGCCTTGATGCCCAGCGGGAGGCCTGCGAGGCCTATATCGCCAGCCAGCGGTCCGAGGGCTGGGTGGTGGTGCGCGACCAGTATGACGATGGCGGTATCTCCGGCGGCACGCTGGACCGCCCTGCTCTTCGGCGGCTGCTGTCCGACATCGAGGACGGCCTGATCGACGTGGTGGTGGTCTACAAGATCGACCGCCTGTCGCGATCGCTGATGGATTTTTCCAAGCTGGTGGAAGTGTTCGACCGCAACAACGTCACCTTCGTTTCTGTCACGCAGAGCTTCAACACCACGACGTCCATGGGGCGCCTGACGCTGAACATTCTGCTCTCCTTCGCCCAGTTTGAGCGGGAAGTGACGGCAGAGCGCATCCGGGACAAGGTCCGCGCCAGCCGCATCAAAGGCATCTTCATGGGCGGCACGCCGCCTTACGGTTACAAGCCGAAGGGCCGGAAACTGGTCATTGACGATGAGGAAGCGAGGAACGTCCGCTGGATCTTCGCCCGCTTCCTCGAGATCGGCTCCGCAACGGAACTGGCCCGAGAGGTGGCGAGACGCGGCATCCGCACGCCTCGCGGCAACGCCATGAGCAAGAACTTCCTCTACCGGATGCTCAACAACCGCGCCTATATCGGCGAGGCTGTGCACAAGGGCACGGGCTATGCGGGAGAGCACGAGCGACTGATCGACCAGCGGACATGGGACAACGTACAGTCCATCCTGAAGGAGAGTCCCCGCCTCCGCGCCGCCAATACACGGAGCGAAACGCCTGCGCTGCTGAAAGGCCTTCTCTTCGGGCCGGACGGCGCAGCGTTCTCGCCCACCCACACCCGCAAGGGTCAACGGCTCTACCGCTACTATGTCAGCCAGACTGTCCTGAAGCATGGGGCTGGAAAATGTCCCGTCGCCCGCGTTCCCGCTGCCGAGATCGAGGCCGCTGTCATCCAACAGATCCGCGGGCTGCTGCGCGCCCCGGAGGTGGTTGTGGCGACCTGGCGCGCCGCGCAGCCCGATTGCCAAGGCTTGGCAGAGGATGAGGTGCGGGAGACGCTGGCAACACTTGACCCGCTCTGGGCCGAACTGTTCCCCGCTGAGCAGGCACGCATTGTACAGTTGCTGATCGAGCGCGTGGATATCGGCACCGACGGCCTAAAGCTGCGGTTCAGGGACAAGGGGCTGGCGCAGATGGTGATGGAGGTCGGCATAATGACTGGCAAGAGCCGGAGGGAGGCGGCATGAATGAGCAGACCGTTACCGTCACAGTGCCATTCGCCATCCGCAAGCGCGGTGGGCGGAAACTGGTTCTCACCCCTGACGGAGCCGCTGTCTCCCCGCAACCTCGCCCACGGGTGGAAAGCACGCTGCTGAAGGCTCTTGCGCGCGGCTTCAGGTGGCAAAAGATGCTGCGAGAAGGTGATTACCAGACACTCGAGGAAATCGCCGAAGCTGAGAACATCAACCCGTCCTACATCAGCCGGGTGCTGCGCATGACGCTGCTGGCACCGGAGATCGTAGAGGCGATACTGGCTCGCAAGCAACCGGAGGGGCTGACGATGGCGCGGGCGATGCAACCGTTTCCGGTGGAGTGGCAGCGCCAGTCATTTGGATAGGCCAGTTCACAAGAGCGGTTAGCAGCAAGGGTGCGCCGGGGGGTGGCGGGGCGATATCCCTAGTGGATATTGGCCTCAGTGTGGTTGCCGTCCTTGAACGTGTACCAGACATAGGACGGGTCCACGACATCGCCCTTCTCGTCCAACCTAATCTCGCCAATAACTGTCTGAACAGGGTTGCCAGCCCGCAGCTACGTGGCGATCTTCTCGCCATCGGAAGATTTGGTGGCGTCGGCGGCTGCCTTGTAGAGTTGGAACGTGGCATAGGTGTAGAGGGTGACTCGCTCCGGCTCATAGCCCGACTTCTTCAACGCGTCGACGATCTGACGCGCTGCGGGATTCTCACGTGGGTCGGGCGCGAAAGTGAAGAGCAGATTGCTGGCCGTGGGCCCAGCGATAGCCCAAAGCTCCGCCGTGTTCATGCCATCTGCTGAATACATCTTGGCGTTCAGGCCCTGCTCGGACATTGCTTCAAAATGACACCAGCCTCAGGGTGATAGCCACCGTAATAGATGGCCGCGACACCAGCGTCCTTCAGCTTCGATACGAGCGCAGAAAAGTCATTTTCCCCCGAATTGAACGATTCATTGAGCACCTCCTTGAGGCCCCCGGCGTTCATCGCCCTCCGCGCTTCGTCAGCCAGGCCTTTGCCATAGGCGCTCTTGTCGTCGATGATGGCAATCCGCTTCCCGGCGTAGGCCTTGGCCATATAGTCACCCGCCACCTTGCCCTGGGCGTCATCGCGGCCGCAGGCCCGGACCACGTTCCAGCCGCCGTCGTCAGTCAGCCTGGGATTGGTGGACGCGGGCGTGATCATCAGGATGCCCTCGTCCGCATAGACCTTCGCGGCGGGGATCGAGGCACCTGAGCACATGTGACCGGCGACGGACTTCACATCCTTCGAGGCCATCTGGATGGCAACATTGACCGCCTGCTTCGTATCGCAGGCACCGTCCCCGATTTCGAGATTGAGTCGCTCGCCGTTGATGCCACCGACGGCATTGATGTTATCGACGGCGCGCTGCGCGCCTTGGTGCCCCTGCTCGCCTATGGCGGTAACTTGACCAGTGATCGGACCCACGAAGGCGACGTCGATGTCAGCCACGGCGTGCGTCGCCAGCAAAGCGAGAGCGGCACTCAAGACAGAAAAGCTTGCGGCAATGCGGCGGTCATGCCTGCGCTGGTAGCGGGGGCTGTACTCGTCTTCTCTGCCTGCTACATGATCATGTCGGGCTTGCAGATCGTCACCGGCGAGAAACTCGACTACCGCCGCACTTTCGCGATCGGCCTTGGCCTCTTTGCCGGTCTCAGCCTAGACATCGTCCCCCAAATCTATGCCAATGCACCGAGCGTCCTGCAGCCCGTGATGGGCTCATCGCTGTCATTTGCGGTGATCATCGCTGTGTCGCTCAATCAATTGCTTGGCTTCGGACTTCCGGCAGCGAAGCCGCGGTGAACCCGTTGAACGCCATAAGGTCTCGCAAAGGAAGTCTGTTCGATGCAAAGCGACTGTGGCATTTCGCAACACTACGTGGACTTCTGGACTTTTTACCAATACAACCGAATTCAGCGGCTTTCATAGCTATCCATTATGCAAGCCACCCACTTATCGACATTCCATCACGGCTATCGGGTCCATTTGGAAGGAAGTAATTGATGCCAAGTCGTCGCCAACTCTTGAGCGGAGCCGCAGTCCTCTTGGCTCATGCAGGCGCCAACCGCCTCGTCGGCGGCGCGGCATTTGCGGCTGCGGATGATCTGAACCCCGCAGCATTACCAGCGGGCGCACGCGAGGGCGGCGTCCTCGACACGCTTCCGGGCAAGAAGCCCCTGATCAAGCGTCTCTACCGCGCGCCCAATTACGAGACGCCCATCTCCGTCTTCAGTGAGCCCTACACGCCGAACGACCAGTTCTTCGTGCGCTGGCATCTTTCCAACATCCCAGAAGTCAATCCAGCAGAGTGGCGCCTGACGATTGGCGGCGACGGGGCGACAGCGCCCTTCGAACTCAGCCTTGCGCAACTTGCGTCCGACTTCGAGCAGGTCGAGGTGACCGCCGTGTGCCAGTGCGCCGGCAACCGCCGCGGACTGTCCAACCCGAACGTGATGGGCATTCAGTGGGGCAATGGCGCCATGGGCAATGCCCGGTGGTCGGGCGTGCGCCTGAAGGACATCCTTGCCAAGGCCGGCCTCGGCAGCGACGTGATCGAGATTGCCTTCAACGGCGGAGAGACAGGCGCTATCGAGGAGACGCCGGATTATGTGAAGTCCATACCGGTCTGGAAGGCCCTCGACGAGAACACCATCATCGCCACCCGCATGAACGGCGAGGCCTTGCCCCATTGGAACGGATTTCCGGCCCGAATTGTCGTGCCGGGCTGGGTCGCTACTTTTTGGATTAAGCAGGTTACGGACATCAGGGCCCTCACCAAGCCACAAGGTGGTTACTGGATGGAGAAGGCCTACCGTATACCGGTGGGCACCTACTCAGCCACAGATCGCTTCCCAACCCAGCAGAACGACAAGAACACGCCGATTACCGAGATGGTGGTGAACTCGTTGATCACCAATCTTCACGATGGCGGGACGCTTGCCGTTGGCAAGCCGCTCGATGTTCGTGGCATCGCATGGGACGGCGGCTATGGCATCGCCGAAGTGGATGTTTCGACAGATGGGGGACAGAGCTGGCGCCCCGCCCAACTTGGCGAAGATCTCGGGCGCTTTGCCTGGAGACAGTGGTCGTTCCAACTCACGCCGGCAGCAGCGGGCCGCTATGCCATTATGGCCCGCGCCACCAACACGCAGGGCGAGAGCCAGGTGTCCAAGCTGATCTTCAGCCCCTCAGGCTATCATAACAATGTCATCCAGACCGTCGCCGTGGAGGCCGCATGATGAACATCGGTGTCAATTCGCTGCTAGCCAGCGTTTTTCTCCTGGCGTCACTGAGCGCCACCCGGGCCGATGAGTCCGATTTTGTGCTGAAGCAGACCCCTGGCGTTGATGTCGTGGAGGGCAATTGTGCCGCCTGCCACAGCCTGGACATGATCCAGATGAACTACCCCGTGCAGGACGAGAAGGGATGGGCGGAAACCGTGGGCAAGATGGTGCGCGTTATGGGAGCCCCGATCAGCGAGGATGACCAGAAGCTAATCATCGCCTATCTGGCCGCCAACTACAGCAAGTAAACCCGCGCAGGCAGCACTTTGGCGTTGTTGCTCACCATCGAAATGGCGAAAAGCAGGCTCGGTCACGACTGCTTTCTTGGCTGGCGCGCGAAAGCAGGTTCGAAACTGTTCGTAATGGCTATCAGCATGAGCTTCGGGGTGCAGTTCGCAAGCAGCGAAGTAGCTCATAGTCGCAACGAGGCCCACGGCAAGACGGCGTCGTGCGAGCTTCATCTTCGCCCGGAAGCCGATCTCTTCCTCAAAGAGAATGACGCCGCCATGCAGCGCATGATGACGGACATGATGTTTCCTCCTTCAGGAGACATAGATCGCGATTTCGCCAACATGATGATTCCGCATCACCAAGGCGCGATAGAGATGGCAAAGTCCTATCTGCGCTCCGGCAGCAACGCGGCGCTTCTTCGCATGGCGCAGGAGATCATCATCACGCAACAGCAGGAAATCGTCGTCATGCAGCGGGCGATGAATGCAGAACCTCCACCAGAAACCGGCACCGCGCACCACTGTGCCCCGCACTGAAGCGGCAGAAAGCAAGATGAAAACACGCTCACTTCTTCCGGTTTTCGCATTCGCCTCAATTCTGGCGGTATCTCCGGTCCTGGCAGGTCAGGCGCCATTTGGCCTTTCGGCGCCAGACCTCCCCGTCAGCAGCCGTGACCGCATCTACACCGCCGACCAGTTCTCGAACACGGTTTCGGTCGTGGACCCGGAGAGCAATACCTTGGTCGGGGTAATCCGCCTCGGCGAGTTGCAACCGCAGAACTTCAGCCCCCTGTACAGGGGGCAGGTGTTGGTGCATGGCATGGGCTTTTCTCCCGATCGCAGTACACTCGCCGTCGTTTCGATCGGCAGCAACTCGGTGACGTTCATCGACACGGCGACCAACGCCATCAAGCACATTACCTACGTGGGACGCGCACCGCATGAGGCCTTCTTCACACCGGATGGAAAGGAAGTGTGGGTGTCGGTGCGGGGACAGGACTACATCGCGGTTCTTGATGCCCAGACATATGCCGAAAAGCTTCAGATCAAGCTTCCACCGGGCCCCGGCATGACGATCTTCTCTCCGGATGGAAGATATGGATATGTCTGTTCGTCGTTCACACCCGAGGTGACGGTCATCTCCGTTGCCGACCACGCCATCGTTGCCACGATCAGGCAGCAGAGTCCATTCTGTCCCGACATCGCGGCTACACCTGATGGTCGGCAGGTCTGGTTCACGCAGAAGGACGTGGGCAAGACCGTGGTGTTCGATGCAAGGCCGCCCTTCACCGTGCTTAAGGTACTAGACACTGGCCCCCTAACCAACCATGTCAATTTTGCCTTCAACGAAAAAGGCAAGTTCGCTTATGTCACGCAAGGCGGGGACAACCTCGTTGCGGTCTTCAACATCGAGGATTTCACGGAGGTCGCACGCATCGCCGTTGGGGACCTGCCTCATGGTATATGGCCATCTGGTGACGGTACACGTGTCTATGTCGGCCTAGAAAACGACAACGCCGTTACAGCGATCGATGCACTGACACAAAAGGTGATGGCGACGATACCCGTTGGTCAGGCACCGCAGGCTCTTATCTACGTGCCGGGCGCAGTTCCCGACGGCGACGGCACTTCGAATCTGGTTCCTCTAGGCAAGCTCGGAGAAGCCGCATCGCTGAAACTCTCTCCGCCTTCCGCCAGCAATACTATTGCTCATTCCACCAACGTCGCGATTTTCGAGCAGGGACTGGCTCAGATTCTTCAGGCCTCCGTCGCCGGACTCGCACCGCGGCAACCTTATGTAATTGCGCTCGCCGCCCGACGCGATGGCACAGGGACGCTCGAACCCCTGGCAGAATTCGTCACAAACCAGGCGGGCGCCGCGGTCGTCCAGGCTGTCGGACAGATCCGCACCCTGGTGCTCACGGATAAACCCGGCGAGCAGCGCTATCTTGTCATCGTTCCCCGCACTTCTACCGGACTCGGTGCACCCGCTCAAATCCAGTCAAACTGAACAGACGCGCCGCGGCCAATCGCATCCCAATCTTCATCAGTCGGCGGACCGCGTGAACTTGACGAAGCTGCCCTTACAACCAGGTGGGTGAGAACGGCGGTGCAAAAGTGGACCACGGTAGCGGCGGGATAGTCCTGCTGCGGGCGGCGTAAGAACCGGCCACTTTGCCCTTCCTGCATCTGGAGGGAGGGCTCGTAGATCTATACCGTGGAGCTTTACCGCAAAGTTCGTCTGGCCTGCGTCGGCGGCATGAGCAAGCGTGCGGCGGGACGCCATTTCAACATCGCCCGCGTTCCCGCTGCCGAAATCGAGGCTGCGGTCATCAACCAGATCCGCGGAACGCTGCGCGCGCCGGAAGTGGTCGTGGCGACCTGGCGCGCCGCGCAGTCGGAATGTGAAGGGATGAGTGAGGACAAGGTACAGGAGGCGCTGGCGGCACTCGACCCGGTCTGGACCGAACTTTTCCCGACGGAACAGGCGCGGATCATCCACTTGCTGCTCAAGCGCGTGGACATCGGCACCGACGGGTTGAAGCTGCGGTTCCGCGACAAGGGGCTGGCGCAGATGGTAGCTGAGGTCGGCATCATGACCGGTAAGAGCCGAAGGGAAGCGGCATGACCGAACAGGCCGTGACCGTCACCGTGCCATTTACCATCCGCAAGCGCGG
>VFQT010002382.1_pt1 | contig 19500 bp, 19 predicted proteins | sample 3512381 | NCBI WGS metagenome assembly VFQT01 (sample SAMN10412376, study PRJNA504923) | tailings metagenome | isolation source: Relicate 2 Philex TSF3 active mining site | place: Philippines: Tuba, Benguet | collected 2017-08-29
ACCAAAAGGTAAACGTTCACCACTACGAATTACTTCGCGGATAGTCTTTCCATTTACCTGCTCCATAACAATGTATGGCAGAACCCCGTTTTCTGTTCGCTCTTCACCAGTGTCATAAACCGAGACAATCGCCGGATGATTTAACCCAGCTGCCGCTTGAGCTTCGCGTCGAAAACGTGCGAGAAAGGCTGGATCGCGTGCAAGATCGCTACGAAGGATTTTGATTGCTACTGGTCTGGATAATCTTGTGTCGCGACCTTGGAATACATCAGCCATTCCTCCAGCCCCAATTAGTTCGCCGACTTCATAGCGGTTAGCAAGCATTCGGGTCACTTGTCACCGCCTTGTATTGCGCCGATAAAACCAGGATTGAAACCGGGATGCGGAATCTTCACTGAAGAAACAGTGGCAAGAATAATGGTTAAGTTATCAGGCGCACCTTTTTTATATGCCAAGCCTTTGAGTTCGCTGAGAGCAGCGTCACTGACTCCATGTGATTCGATAACTTTACGCAATTTCATCTCATCAACTACTCCAGCGAGTCCATCAGAACAGAGGAGCAGTTGATCGCCATCAGCTAGATCTAGCTCAATGAAATCTGGGCGCTCATGTTGAGCAGCCCCCATCAGAGCTTTGGTAACGAATGAACGCTGTGGATGTCCATCTATTTCATCTGCTGAAATTCGTCCTTGATCGAGAAGTTCTTGTACCACAGTGTGATCTTTTGTTATTTGTTTGATGGCTCCATCGCGGATCAAATATGCGCGGGAATCTCCTAGGTGAGCCAGATAGGAGCGCTCTTTTCCAATAATGATTGCAGTAAGTGTGGTACCCATCCCACGTAACTCATTTTTATTTTTCATTGCCAGCGCAAGTTCTTTATTAATCTCGAGGAATGTCTCAACCACTGCAGTTTCTGCATTCCGCTGATTAAGCGAGAGCTTTTCCAGTTGTGAGATTTTTTTGATTGCAAGTGATGAGGCGATTTCACCTCCGGCATGGCCACCTAATCCATCGGCGACTGCAAGGACCTTCGCGCCAGCCCATCCAGAATCTTCATTTTCGGTGCGATGTAAGCCAACATCGGAGAGCGCTACGCTCTGAAAATACTGGCTCACGTTAGCCATGCTACCGGGGCTCTCAAGCCCCCTGAGCGAGCTCTTTTCGCGTAGAGTTTTCTATATGTCCCGCTATACCTATCTCGGCCCTGCCGGCACCTTCTCTGAAGCGGCTTTAGCCCCCCTTTTGCAATCCGGTGATAGCGCGGAACCTGCAGCCAACGTGACCGCAGCATTGGAAGCTGTCCGTACTGGCGCGAGTGATTATGCATTAGTACCGATTGAGAATTCAGTAGAAGGTGTCGTAGCGCGCACTTTGGATGAGTTAGCTGTGGGCGAACCTTTAATGATTATCGGGGAGCAAGTTCTGCAAGTGACCTTTGCATTAATGGTTCGGCCAGGTACGTCACTCAAGGAGATCAGACGAGTAGCAACCCATCCACACGCAGAAGCACAATGTCGTGAATACATCGCAAAAAACTTGCCTCATGCTGAAGTTGTTCTGACAAACTCAACTGCGGCGGGCGCGGAGAGCGTCTCCAAAGGTGATGCAGATGGCGCAATCGCTGCCGAAGTAGCAGCAAAACATTATGGGCTAGAAGTTATTGAACGAAATATCGGCGATCGATCCGGAGCGGTAACGCGATTTGTTGTGATTTCTAAATTAGGAAAAATCCCACCACTTACCGGACATGATCGAACGTCTCTTGCAATATTTATTGCAGCGGATCATTCAGGTGCGTTGTTAGAGATTTTAACGGAATTCGCTGTACGAGGCGTCAATCTCACTTTCATTCAATCTCGACCAACTGGTAGCGAGCTCGGTCAATATCATTTTATTGTTGATGCGGAAGGACATATTCTTGAAGAGCGCGTAGGTGATACGTTGAAAGCCCTTCATCGAATCTGCGCGGAAGTTCGTTTCCTTGGTTCTTACCCAAGAGCAGATAAAGTTGCGCCAACTTCAACTAAGGGAATGACAGATTCAGCCTTTAAGTCAGCAGAGAAATGGTTGAGTGCTGTTCGAAATGGTGAGATGGCATAAATGATTGATCTCAAGATACTTCGTGAAAATCCTGATTTAGTTCGCCAATCGCAGCGCGCGCGAGGCGCTAGCGTCGAGATTGTTGATGCCGCACTTGCCGCCGACCAGCAACGTCGAAACGCCATCGTGGAGTTCGAAAAGGTTCGTTCGGAACAGAATGCGTTATCCAAAAGCATTGGCGGGGCAAAAGGTGAAGAGAAGACCACTCTTCTTGCTAAAGCAAAAGATTTAGCGGCAGCAGTAAAAGAAGCGGATTCTCGTCGGGCCGAGGCTGAGGCACATGCAGATAAAGTCTTGGGAGAGTTAGCCAATATCGCTGATACTCGAGCGCCGATCGGTGGCGAAGAAGATTTCGTAGTTCTCGAGGAGATTGGCAAGCCGCCTACTTTTTCATTCCCACCGAAAGATCATGTGGAGTTGGGAAAGATATTGGGGGCAATTGATACCGAGCGTGGTGCAAAAGTTTCTGGTTCGCGCTTCTATTACTTAACGGGCAATGGTGCCTTACTTGAGTTTGCGCTCATTAATCTTGCAATGGCAAAGGCTGTCGCAGCGGGGTTCATTCCAGTAGTGCCACCAGTTTTAGTTAAACCGCATGCGATGGAGGGAACTGGCTTTCTCGGACAAGCGGCGGAGAATGTTTTTCATTTAGAACAAGATGATTTTTATCTTGTGGGAACGAGCGAAGTTCCGCTTGCTGCGTATCACATGGATGAGATTCTTGATGGTGCGAAATTTCCACTTCGATACGCTGGTTTTTCTTCATGTTTTAGACGAGAGGCTGGTACTTACGGAAAAGATACTCGCGGGATAATCCGAGTGCATCAATTCGACAAGGTTGAGATGTTTTCATTCTGTTCCCCTGAAGATGCAGCAGCCGAACATGAGCGATTACTCGCGTGGGAGAAAGAGTTTCTCAATGCGCTCGAAATCCCATATCGAGTCATTGATGTCGCAACTGGGGACTTAGGATCAAGTGCAGTTCGTAAATTTGATTGTGAGGCCTGGATCCCAACGCAAAATGCTTATCGAGAGGTAACGAGTACCTCTAATTGCACCGAGTTCCAAAGTAGGCGTTTAAATATTCGATATAAAGATGACACGGGAACTAGACCAGTAGCAACGCTTAATGGCACGCTCTGTGCGATCCCTCGAATCATCGTTGCAATTCTAGAAAATCATCAGCAAGCAGATGGTTCAGTGAACATTCCTCAGGCGTTAATTCCTTACCTTGGTAAATCTAGATTTGAACCGGTGTGATCTACCGATTGAAGCGACCAAAATTAATTGCAACTGATTTAGATGGAACGATAGTTCCATTTGATCGGCCTATTTCGCAACGAACATTTGAAGCGTTTGCCGCAGCACATGATTTAGGAATTCATATTTATTTTGTAACTGGCAGACCGCCTAGGTGGATGAAAGAGATCAAAGAGAGATTCGAGTTTGGAACGGCTATTTGTGGAAACGGTGCACTGCTTTATGATTTTCGAGCCGAGACTATTCTGCAATCTTGGCTCATCGAACCTGATGCATTAGTTAAAGGTGCCGCGCTTCTTAGAACAGTCATTCCTGGGGCGGCTTTTGCGGTGGAAAACTTCGATGGATTCCATCGAGAGCGAACATATAACCCACGGTGGGATAAAGGTCAGGATGATCAAGGCGTCTCATTAATCGAAGAGCACCTGAGCCAACCAGCAATCAAATTCTTGGTTCGAAGCCAAGGTGAAGAGGTGAGCGCTGATGAAATGCTCGCATTAGCTGATGCCTCGGTCGGTGAATTCTTAACTGTCACCCACTCGAATCCACATGAATCGCTTTTAGAAATCTCAGCGCGTGGTGTAAGTAAAGGAAGTACGCTGGCTAAAGTCGCGAAAACTTTAAATGTCTCTGCAGAAGAGGCGGTAACTTTTGGCGATAACCCCAACGATCTTTCGATGCTTGCCTGGTCTGGGCGTTCATATGCGATGAAAACTGGCCACCCATCCACCCACGCGATTGCCACTGGGATAGCTCCAGAATGTAACGACGATGGAGTCGCCCAGGTAATCGAGGAACTTCTTGCACTTCCAGAGTAAATGTCAGAGAGTATGGATATGAATTCTGGTAGCGCAGTCATCACGGGCGCCTCTCGAAATATTGGTGCGGCGATTGCCTCTCGATTAGCAGCAGATGGTTTCCCGGTAGCAATTAATTACTTCTCTAAGAATGAAGAATCAGATGCGCGCGAAGTAAAAGCAGAGATTGTGAAATCAGGTGGTAAGGCAGAGATTTATCAATGCGATGTCTCGAAAGCAAACGAGATCGAAAAGATGTTTCATGCAGTAACTACTGATTTAGGTGCACCCAGTGTTCTAGTTAACAATGCTGCGACTTCGGTTGCTTCAGCAATTACCTTTCGTGAAATAGATGAACACGCGTGGGATGAAGTGAGCGATACGAATTTAAAAGGTGTCTTTCTGTGCTGTAAAGCATTTGATAAATACAGTATCGCTGGAAGTTATCGCAGCATCATAAATATCTCATCGATACGGGTTGCCATCGGCATGGAAGGTAACAGCCATTACACCGCAGCCAAGGCAGCGCTTATTGGCTTTGGTCGAGTTTTGGCTCGCGAATTAGGTTCATCTGAAATTCGAGTCAATGCGATCTTGCCAGGCGCAATCACTACTCCTGATCAAGCTGCATATGGTGATGTTGCTGCGCTTCATAAAATGATTTTGGAAGCACAATCTCTCAAGCGATTAGGAATGCCAGCAGATATTGCCAACCTCGTTTCATTTCTTGTCAGCCCTGATGCTTCGTTTATTACCGGCCAATCGATTCTCTGCGATGGTGGCTGGGCTTTTCAGTAAGTAATTGGCTCGCCCCCAGCCTCATCCGGTAGATTTTGCGGTGGAGGGCTCGCATAGCGGCCGAGTGCACCGGTCTTGAAAACCGGCAAGGGAAACCTTCGAGGGTTCAAATCCCTCGCCCTCCGCCAGAATTCTCCCCCTTGTGGGCAACTTCACCCCTATGCACCCCACTATCTGTATGGCGTTAACCCAGAAAAGAGCGAGAAAATATCGCCCATTGGTGGCCAAACAAAAACAAGGTGGGGTAGGTAAAAAGATGGCGGGAGTTCATGCTGAACACCGAGCTTCAATTAAAGAACGAACGCTGCGAACCGATCGTTGGTGGTTGCAACCTGCATTAACAGTATTCGTACTTGTCAGCTTCATCATCTATGCGACATTCCGCGCTTTCGAGAATAAGCATTACTTTGTCAAGGAAGGTGAATTGATTTCACCTTTCTATTCACCATGTCTTTCTGATGCTTGTGTAGAGGGTACGCAACTTTTTGGAACACTTGGACCATCGGCAATCGGGGGATTTGCAATCTCACCAGCGCTGTTGATTTTGATCTTTCCACTCGGGTTCCGTCTTACCTGCTACTACTACCGTAAGGCGTACTACCGATCATTCTGGCAATCACCACCGGCATGTGCAGTTGCAGAGCCACACAAGAAATACACAGGTGAGACTAAACAACCTCTCATCTTGCAGAACGGACACCGTTGGTTTTTTTATGCGGGATTAGTCTTCAACGTCATTCTCACCTATGACGCATTCCTTGCATTCCATGGACCAGATGGTGGATTCGGTATGAGCGTTGGCACATTGGTGCTCCTTGCAAATGCAACTTTGCTATGGCTCTATTCACTCTCTTGCCATACCTGCCGACATACAGTTGGCGGACGTCTTCGCCATTTCTCCAAGCACCCATTGCGTTACAAACTTTGGACGCGCATTTCGATTCTAAATCATCACCACGCAAAATTCGCCTGGGTCTCACTCTTTGGTGTGGCGCTCGCCGATCTATATGTTCGGCTAGTTTCAACTGGCGCAATCACGAACTACTTCTTCTTCTAAGAAAAACGAGGCCAAACAATGAGTATCGAACGTTATTCATACGATGTAGTAGTCGTTGGCGCCGGTGGCGCTGGTCTTCGTGCTGCAGTAGAAGCTCGCGAAGCAGGCTTTAAAGTCGCGATTATTTGTAAGTCCCTCTTTGGTAAGGCACACACCGTCATGGCTGAAGGTGGAATCGCAGCTGCAATGGGCAACGTGAATTCATCGGATAACTGGCAGGTGCACTTCCGAGACACGATGCGTGGTGGCAAATTCCTCAATAACTGGAGAATGGCTGAACTTCATGCAAAAGAATCACCTGAGCGGGTGTGGGAGTTAGAGATGTGGGGTGCGCTATTTGATCGCACTCAAGAAGGAAAGATCTCACAACGAAATTTCGGTGGCCATGAGTATCCGCGCCTTGCACACGTAGGAGATCGCACTGGTTTGGAATTGATTCGAACAATGCAGCAGCGCATCGTTGCTCTACAACAGCAAGATGGTAAGAACAACGGTGATATGGAATCGCATATCCGAGTCTTTGCTGAAGTAACTATTACAGACGTACTTGTTGAGAATGGTAAAGCTGCTGGCGTATATGGATATCGCCGCGAGAGCGGATCGGAATTACTTTTCGAAGCCGGCGCAGTAATTCTTGCAACTGGCGGAATCGGAAAAAGTTTTAAGGTCACAAGTAATTCCTGGGAAGGCACCGGCGATGGACACGCATTAGCGCTTCGCGCTGGCAGCAAGCTCATCGATATGGAATTTGTGCAATTCCATCCGACAGGAATGGTCTGGCCACCCTCAGTTCGTGGAATTCTTGTTACTGAGTCTGTTCGTGGAGATGGCGGAGTTCTTACCAACTCTGAAGGTCGGCGATTTATGTTCGACTACATTCCAGAAGTTTTCAAAGATAAATATGCAGATACCGAAGCGGAAGCTGATCGCTGGTACAAAGATCAAGCTAACAATCGTCGCCCACCAGAGTTGTTACCTCGTGATGAGGTAGCTCGTGCAATCAACTCTGAGGTTAAAGCAGGGCGTGGTTCACCTCATGGCGGCGTTTTCCTAGATGTCTCAAAACGTTTGCCAGCAGAGGAAATTAAGCGCCGACTGCCAAGCATGTGGCATCAATTCAAAGAGCTCGCCGATGTTGATATCACCGAACAACCGATGGAAGTTGGTCCAACCTGTCACTATGTAATGGGTGGAGTCCAAGTAGATCCAGATACAGCTGCCGCAGTTGGATTGCAAGGGCTATTTGCTGCAGGTGAAGTTGCCGGCGGTATGCATGGCTCCAATCGTCTCGGTGGAAACTCACTCTCTGACTTGCTCGTCTTTGGTCGACGCGCGGGAATGGGAGCAGTTGCTTATCTACAGAACAACCCAACGAAGCCATCGCTATCAGACGCGACTGTCAAAAAAGCACAAGAGCGATTGAACGCACCGTTTACGCATACTGGTGGTGAAAATCCGTACACGATTCATCAAGAGCTCCAACAAACTACAAATGATTTAGTTGGCATCATCCGCACCAAAAAAGAACTCGAAGAATCGTTGGAGAAACTGGCTCAATTCCGAAAGCGAATCAAGAATGTTTCAGTAACTGGCGGTCGCGAGTTCAACCCGGGCTTCCACTTAGCCCTTGATCTTGAAAATATGCTCCTTGTCTCTGAAGCAATGGCTCGCTCTGCTCTTGTTCGCGAGGAATCACGCGGTGGACATACTCGTGAGGATTTCCCGAAGATGGATTCGAAGTGGCGCCAGGTAAATAACGCCACATCAATCGATGGTGAGGCAATTAAATGTGAGCAGATCAAAGCTAAATTATTACCTGATGAGCTCTCCGGTCTTTTTGAGAAGAGCGAGTTATCTAAGTACTTCACCGAAGAAGAGTTAGCCGGAATGAAAGGCGGGTCCAACTAATGGCACGTCCAATTAATCTCCGTATCTGGCGGGGAAATAAAGAAGGTGGCGACTTTCACACCGTCACTGTCGAGGCTAACGAGGGTGAAGTCGTTCTAGATGTCATTCATCGAGTACAGGCGACACAACTTCCAGATCTTGCGGTTCGATGGAATTGCAAAGCAGGCAAATGTGGCTCTTGTTCTATGGAAATCAATGGTAAACCGCGACTTGCATGTATGACTCGAATGAATATGTTCGAGGAGGGCGAGACCATAACCGTTACGCCACTGCGCGCCTTCCCGGTTATTCGCGATCTAGTTACCGATGTCTCGTTCAATTACAAAAAGGCGATGGAAATCCCAGCCTACGCTCCACCGGCAAATCTCAAACCAGGTGAAGCGCGAATGGAACAGATCGATGTAGAGCGAAGCCAGGAATTCCGTAAATGTATTGAATGCTTTCTCTGTCAGGACACCTGCCACGTTATTCGCGATCATGAAGAGAACAAGAAGTCCTTCGCTGGTCCACGTTTCTTCATTCGAATCGCAGAGCTAGATATGCACCCGCTAGACACATTGCGCAATCGCAAGCGAACTGCACAAGAGAGCCATGGCCTGGGGATGTGCAACATCACCAAGTGCTGCACCGAGGTCTGCCCAGAACATATTCGAATCACAGACAATGCGATCATCCCGATGAAAGAGCGCGTAGTTGATGTGAAATATGATCCAGTACGTTGGCTAGGGTCAAAGATCCGTAAGCGCGAGGATATTTCGTAAGTGGAATCCCCTCAGCTTCGCCACCTGCTACTAGTAGGAATGGGCGGAGCAGCGGGTGCGTTGGCTCGCTATGGCGCGGACCTGGTCTTTGCAGATATCGCTCTTGCCACTTTTTTCGTGAATTTATTTGGCGTAGCAATAGCGGCAATCTGCCTGTACCGCTTCTCGCTGAGCTTTGAGCGAGAACTATTTATCGTCACCGGTTTTGCTGGTGGGTTTACCACCTATTCAGCATTCGCACTCTTGCTCTATGACTTAACTCTGCCTCAAGCGGGGCTTTACATAACAGCATCGCTTGTTCTTTCCCTAGCGATAATTCGCGTGATTCGTGCAGGTGTGCGATGAAAACTGCGCTATTAATAAGTCTTGGTGCGTTTATTGGCGCACCACTTCGTTACTACATCGACTTCACATTCCGCCGTAAATTTTCATTCCCTATCGGTATCTGGCTGGTAAATGTTCTTGGCTCCTTCCTCCTGGGCTACATATCGAAGGGGTCAGATGCGCTCCTTGCTTTGATGGGGATTGGTTTTGCTGGTGCCTTCACTACCTGGTCGGCATTTGCCATCGACCTTAATCGAGAGCAGCTCTACCCTCGGAAGTTTCTTACCAATCTTTTCGCGACACTTATCGTAGGAATACTCGCTGCTGGGCTTGGCAGAGCTTTTGCTAGTTAACATATTGCGGTGAGTGCAAATAATCAGATGCCCTGTGACTTCTGTGGCGCTGCTTATGATCCAGTGGCAACGCGTTGGTTATGTCCACATTGCCACATGAAAACCAATTGCTGTGACGGTGCTCCCTGTCCAGTTCCAAATACTGTGATTACTGAAGTAGCGAAGCCATCCACGCTTCGATTGCATCCGGATCACGCGGAAGTTCGCGGCTAAGCACCTCGACGCCATCTTCAGTTACGAGTACATCATCTTCGATTCTGATGCCGATACCTCGGTACTCCTCGGGAAAGAGGAGATCATCAGGTTGGATATAAAGACCTGGTTCAACAGTTAAAACATGTCCGATTGCTAACTCGCCATCGAGATATTGATCGCTTCGAGCTTTTGCACAATCGTGGACATCGATTCCAAGCATGTGTCCAGAGGCGTGCACGCTCCATCGACGATGTAAACCAACATCAGGATCAAGGGATTCGCTAGCGCTAACGGTAAGCACACCTAATCGTTCTAGCCCCTCAGCCAAAACTTTCATACAGGCATTGTTGATATCTCGATACTTAGCTCCTGGCGCGACGGCGCGGATTCCAGCCTCTTGTGCGGCAAGAACAATCTCGTAGATCTCCCGCTGTGCTGCCGTGAATTTCCCATTGATGGGAAGGGTGCGAGTGATATCTGCGGTGTAGTGGCTATCAACTTCAACGCCAGCATCGAGAAGTAGGAGATCACCCGAGAGGGCTGGGCCATCATTACGAATCCAATGTAGAACGCAGGCGTGTGCGCCCGCTGCAGCGATGGTGTTATAACCCAATTCATTTCCCTCAACACGGGCTCTCTTATAGAAAGTGCCATCGATTACTCGTTCACCTCGAGCGTTTTCCATCGCTTCAGGAAGGGATTTCACTACATCGGCAAATCCTCGAATTGTGGCATTAACAGCCTTGCGCATTTCACCGATTTCAAATTCATCTTTAATTAATCTGAGTTCCGAGAGCGCAGTGGTTAGTTTGCCATCCTGTTCATGACTTGGAATGTGCGCATCGAACTTGGCATCTTCACCACGATGCACCAACGTGTCCTTCTTCGCTAGTAAAAATTCATCAAGTTCCTTAATATTTCGCGCGGTGATTTGATATTTCTTTTTGATCTCACCGAGCGCAAGATAACGCCCAACCCAGAATTCACCATGACGTCGGTCGCGATAGAAACTTTCAAGATTCCGATCATTCTTAGGGTGGACGAAAAGCGTTACTTCATGTCCAGTTGATGTTGGTTCAAAGAGCAAGATGGATTCAGGAACAATGTCGCCAGCAACCATTCCGGTGAGATGGATAAATGCAGAATTAGCTCTAAAGGCATAATCGCAATCATTGTTTCGAACTTTAAATTGGCCCGCGGGAATGAGTAGACGTTTGCCGGGAAAGAGCGCGCTTAGTTTGGCGCGACGCTCCTTTGACCAGGGCGCGCTCTCGTGGATCGTGACCCCTTCACTTTCGAGCTCGCCCCAGCCGCGGCGCATCAACTGGCGCAATGGTTCCGAGATCGGCAGGTCATAGGAGGTCGTGACTGGTTTTTCGCCGTCAAAAGTCATATGAGATAAACCTCCTAAAACTCAAGTTTATCTCGGGGTGCGAACTTGGCTAATCTGCTCACATGAGTCGAGTAATCACCAGTACCAGCCCACAAAAACCGAGCGATGTCGTTCTAGAGGCGCCAGCGCTAACCGCTTCTGAAGTGGCAGCAGCAGTAGTACGCGCGCGCGCTGCGCAAAAAGCATGGTCGGAGAATGCGATGGCTCGCGCCGCGGCACTTCGTGGCTGCGCTGAAGGACTTCGTGCACGGAGCGCTGAAATGGCCGCGCTCATCACGCGCGAAGTAGGTAAGCCAATTGTTGAAGCAAAAGGTGAAGTTGCTCGTGCAATCGCAATCCTGGATTACAACGCGCAAGCCGCAATTGATCCGATTGGAACAGTTATTCCGCCAACCACTCCCGGCTATTTATTAGCAGTTCGGGAACCGTATGGCGTCGCTGGATTGATTACGCCATGGAATTTCCCGATCGCAATTCCAGTATGGAAAGCAGCCCCTGCGCTCGCCGTCGGTAATGCCGTGGTTATGAAGCCCAGCGCGATGGCAATTGGCGTAGCTAAGTTAATTGAAGAAATCTTTGCACAGTCACTACCAAAAGATTTGTTCCAAGTATTAGTTGGTGGTGCAGAATGTGGTCAAGCAATCATCGAGTTTGCTGATGTCATTTCTTTTACCGGTTCATCTGAAGTAGGTTCACAGATCGTGGCTCAAGCTGCTAAATGCGGGAAACCAGTGCAAGCAGAGATGGGCGGACAGAATCCTGCGATTGTCCTTCCTGATGCCGACCTCGCATTGACAGTGGCTCATCTATCCAATGCATCTATGAGTTATGCCGGTCAGAAGTGCACAGCAACGAGTCGAATCATCATCGTTGGTGATGATGCTCGCTACAAAGAAGTCACTGATGCTCTGGTGGCCGGTGTCGAAAAGCTTGCACCTAATGATCCGGCAACCGAAGGTGTTCTTGTTGGTCCGGTTATTTCTGATAGTGCGCGTGCAGATGTCGAAAATGCTGCAAAGAATGCGGTTGCACGCGGTGGCCGAGTACTCACAGGTGGTGGTCCAGTAGATCGCGATGGTTGGTTCTATTCACCCACGCTTATCGCTGACCTTGGACCTGAGGATCAATTGAATCAAGAGGAAACCTTTGGACCAATTGCTGGAGTCATCCGCGCCAAGAGCGTGGGAGAGGCAATTGATGGGGCTAATTCAGTCCGTTTTGGCCTAACTGGCAGTGTGCATGGTCGCGATCTTGAGGCAACGATCCGGGTTGCCCAATCATTGAAGACGGGCATGGTCAAAGTTAATGCCCCGACCGCCGGACTTGATTTTCATGCGCCAGTTGGTGGTACAAAAGATTCCTCATATGGCGAGCGCGAGCAAGGAAAAGAAGGCCTTGCTTTCTACTCCTTCATTCGCACCATAACTTTGGGCGCGGGTAGTAGACGTTTCGAATAGTCAGCGAAAAAATGATGCGTAGAAAACTTATCGCTCTTCTTGCATCGACGTTAATTTTCTCGCTTTCGACTTCAATTCCTGTCGCACAGGCATTAACTCCTCAAGAAGTCACACTTGATGCATTGTCGCAGAAGACGTTTAATGGTTCGGATCTGAAGTTAATTAAACTATTAACACAAACAAGTAAATACACAAAACACTCGGTTACCTATCGGAGCGATGATCTTCGGGTATCAGGGGTTTTGTACACGCCAAAAGGGAAAGGGCCTTTCCCTGGTGTGGTGTTAGGTCATGGATACATTGATACGCGCATTTACAAAAATGGACAAGGTATGCGCAGGGAACAGGATTACCTAGCATCAAGAGGTTTTGTTGTCTTACATACTGATTATCGAAATCATTCCTTTGGTGATGATGACCCAGAGAGCCCACTGAAGTTCCGCATGGATTACAGCGCAGATGTTATTAATGCAGGACTGGCATTAAAAAATTCGAAGATTCGCACACTTGATAAGAACAAGGTTGCTTACATGGGGCGATCAATGGGTGGCGGTATTGGGTTTAATGTTGCAGTCGCTAAAAGCTCCCAAGAAGTCTTTTCTTCCTACACGCTCTTTGCACCAACAAGCGCTAACTATGTTGAGAACTTCAATAAGTGGGGACGCAATAATGCCGATCGAGCTAACCCGATTGTGAAGTTTGTTGGATTGCCCGAAGATAACCCAGCCTTTTGGGCGAGCGTTTCCCCAAAGAATTATTGGTCGCAGGTAAGTGCACCGATCATGATCCATCATGGGGATCGAGATAAGAGCTGTCCGATTCGCTGGGCTCGGGCTGCCACTAAAGGGCTCCGAGCGGCGGGGAAGGATGTGACCCTCCATGTATATAAGGGTGAGGGCCATAATCTGGCGGCCGGCTGGGCCAAAGCGATGGACCGGAGCATCGAGTTCATGGGGCGGAATTGGCCTGCAGCGGGCTAACTCCCCCAAAACTGCTACGACCAGCCATTTTCAACACGCCCGAGCGCACTCTGGGAGGAATCTCCGCTATTTAGGCCGATTCTGGGGCTATGGTTCAAGTCAAGGCTTTCTGGCTACCTCGCTATTAAGCCATTGCCATCTTCTAGCAAGGAGAGATACATGAACAAAGGTGACCTCGTCGCAGCAGCAGCAGAGCGGACCAAGATGCCAGCCAGCCAGGTCGATAACGTCCTGAAGGCCATCATCGATTCGATTCAAGCCGCACTTGTTAAGGGCGACAAAGTAGCCATCCCGGGCTTCGCCTCTTTTGAGGTCGTTTCCCGCCCAGCACGCCAGGGACGGAATCCTCGTACCGGTGAGACGATGACGATTGCCGCCGGCAAGAAGATCAAAGTCTCTCCATCCAAGGCTTTCAAGGATGCAGTCAACTAATCACGATTAATTAAGAAACCCCGCATCACGAAGTTATGGTGCGGGGATTTTCTTTCTCAGCATATTCCCACAATGGAATCAAGAGCTTAGATTGTTTATTTGAGAGGATATCTAAGTGCGTCCCAGCCTTGCGGTGTTAAAAGCTCTCGAAGAAGAATCAATCGAAATACTTCGAGAAACAGCAGCGTGTTTCGCTAATCCAGTGATGCTCTATTCAATTGGTAAAGATTCTTCAGTATTACTTCATTTAGCAAAGAAAGCTTTCTATCCTGCAGATATTCCCTTTACGTTGATGCACATCGATACAACGTGGAAATTTAAGGAAATGATCTCTTTCCGAGATGAAATTGTAAAGAAATACGGAGCTAAGTTAATTGTAAATACAAATCATGAAGGCGTGCAGGACGGCATTACTCCGTTTTCGACATCTATATCTGAATACACTCGAATTATGAAGACTGTCGCTTTGCGCGAAGGACTTGATAAATATAATTTTGACGCCGCGATAGGCGGATCTCGTCGTGATGAAGAGAAAAGTCGAGCCAAAGAGAGAATATTTAGCGTTCGTGAGAGTGGGCATCGATGGGAACCTCGAGCCCAACGTCCAGAACTGTGGCGCACATACAATACGCGGCTTGCGCCTGGTCAAACGATGCGAGTATTTCCTATTTCTGATTGGACTGAAATAGATGTGTGGGAGTACATCTACCAGAATGACGTTGAGATAAATCCGCTGTACTTTGCGAAAGAACGACCCACAGTGATGCGCGGAAACCAAATAATTATGGTTGATGATGATCGCTATCCTTTGGAACCGAATGAAGTGCCGATTAATCGAAAAATCCGATTCCGCACATTGGGATGTTATCCACTAACTGCCGGTGTCACTTCAGACGCTGACACTCTTGAATTGATTCTGGAAGAGATTTCCGCGGTAAAACTCAGTGAAAGAGCTACTCGATTAATCGATGGCGAAAAAGAAGACTCTATGGAAAAGAAGAAGACAGAGGGGTATTTCTAATGTCTTCCGCGCTAACTCGCCTTGTGACCTGTGGCAGTGTTGATGATGGAAAAAGTACATTAATCGGCCGGCTGCTTGTAGAAACCGATAGCGTGCCACACGATACTGTTGATTCAGCGAAGAAAATTCGTAGAGCGGGTTCAACAATCCCTGCAGGAGAGATCGACTTCAGTCTTCTTACTGATGGCCTAGAAGCTGAACGTGAGCAAGGAATCACAATCGATGTGGCTTATCGTTCGATGAATCTGCGTAACGGTAACCGTTTGATAATCGCCGATGCGCCAGGTCATGAACAGTACACGCGAAATATGGTGGTCGCTGCCTCACGAGCAAACATTGCCCTTGTACTTGTGGATGCTACTCGTGGAATTCGGACGCAAACCCTAAGACACACGTCAATTTGTTCACTTGCAGGAGTCGATCGCATCATCATTGTCATAAACAAATTAGATGCTTTAGATTACGACCAAAATATTTATGAAAATCTAGTCTCCGAATTAAGAGATAAAACTTCTCATTTAATAATTAAGGAACTTATCTCAATACCAGTCAGTGCTCTGGCTGGTGACAATGTTTCCCATTCAAGTAAAAACCTTTCGTGGTATCAGGGCCCGACACTTCTTGAAGCAATTGAGAATTGGGAGCCTAAACATCAGGCGATTAACGAAAAGCATTTCCGAGTTCAATCTATTGCTCGAGCTGACAATTTTCGTGGCGTTAGCGGCACCCTGGAGAGCGGGACGCTGAATATCGGAGATGTACTAAAAGTTTTGCCGAGTAAAGTATCGGTCAAAATCGCTGAAATCATTAAATATCAAGAGCAAAGAAATGAATTATCAGCAGGCGAAAGTGCGATTCTCCTTTTCAGTGAAGAAGTTGATGTAGCAAGAGGTGACGTACTAGCAAATAAGGATTCCAATTCCGATGGAACGGAGCGATTCACCGCAAACCTTGTTTGGCTCGATGAGGAACCTCTAGTAGTCAGTCGCTCTTACCTCTTGCTCGCAGGATCAACATTGACACCAGCCATAGTCACCGAGGTAAAAGGGAAACAACGGATTGTGGAGGGTGGCTCCGAGCCGGCTAAATCTCTGCAAATGAATGAAATTGGCGAAGTCGAAATTGCTACTGATAGACCCGTTGTTTTACATAATTATCTCGAATCAAGAAACACTGGAAACTTTATTCTTATTGATCGCAAATCAATGCAAACTAGCGCAGCTGGAATGTTCATTCATACTCTTCGGCGAAGCACCAATATAACGCGTCATGATTATGAAATAACATCAACGGAACGAGCCCTTCAAAAGAGCCAAAAAGCAAGAGTTATCTGGTTAACTGGCTTGAGTGGTTCTGGCAAATCTACTATTGCAAATTTAGTAGAGAAAGAACTCTCCGCTCAAGGTAAGCATTGCTATGTATTAGATGGCGACAATCTACGTTTAGGAATAAATAAAGATTTAGGCTTTACTCCAGAAGATAGAGCGGAGAATGTCCGCCGGGTAGCGGAGATTGCCCGTCTCATGGTCGATGCAGGGCTTATTGTGATTGTTGCTTTGGTAAGTCCATTCGAAGTTGATCGTCAAGCAGCTCGATCACTCTTCAATAAAGAGGAATTTAGCCAGGTTTGGGTCAACACTTCTGCAGAAGTCTGTGCCCAAAGGGATCCAAAGGGTTTGTATAAAAAAGCGAAGAGCGGAAACTTGCCTAATTTGTCAGGGGTAGGACAAGAGTATGAACCACCTGTCAATGCTGAACTAATCATTGATGGAAATCAGGATTTATCTACAAGTGTGGCGGCAGTAATGGGATTGCTATCGTGACAATTTTAATTTTTGTCTTAGCTGGTTCGATTGCTCAATTGGTTGATGGCGCCCTTGGCATGGGTTTTGGGCTAACGAGCTCGACGTTATTAATCACGTTGGGGGCGTCTGCAGTCGTAACTTCAGCGGCAGTGCATGTAGCTGAAATAGGCACGACACTTGCCTCGGGAATCGCACATTGGAGAAGAGATAACGTAGATAAAAAAATTCTGCTTTGGTTAGCAATTCCGGGAGGAATCGGAGCATTTTCTGGTGCAACCTTCCTTGCCTCGCTGAGTTTGGAACGTGGGAAGGTTTTTATTTCGACAATTCTCTTGGTGCTGGGCTTCCTTCTACTCTATAGAAATATCTTTATTGGTCAGGGAACGCTTTTTCCAAATGCCCAAATTAACTCGCGCTACATCAAGTTTCTTGGGTTTTCTGGAGGGTTCGTTGATGCAGCAGGTGGTGGTGGATGGGGTCCAGTAGTAACTCCCACCCTCTTGGTGACCACACAAACAGAGCCGCGGAAAGTTATTGGAACTGTTAGCGCTGCGGAATTCATTGTTGCTTTGGCAGCCACAGCTGGTTTTGCCCTCCAGCTAAGCCGTCTAGACGTTGATTGGGAAGTGATTTTGGGGCTTGCAATCGGTGGAGTTTTAATGGCGCCAATAGCAGCGCTACTTGTTAGCAAGTTACCGAGAAAACCACTGGGAATCGCGATCTCTCTCGCTATCATCATAATAAATGGTTATAGGTTGGTGGCGGGCTAGTGGTTAAAAGAATTTTTGTTCATCCAGGATTTCACAAGACTGGTACTACAGGAATTCAGACAATTTTTACCGAATCGCGCTCTAAGTTTAAAGATGCAGGTATTTTCTATCCTTATGCTCGTGGTGCAGGACATCACCGTCCAGCATGGGCGCTTCATGCACGGATATGGGGTTGGAATAATCGTGGAGGTAAAAAGACACCTATATCTGAGTGGAATCATCTTGTCACTCAAGTTAAGAAAGCAAAAGATGCGGCCTTAATTAGTTCTGAATTCTTTTCGGAACTTACCATCGATGAAATCAAAAAGATGCAAGCGGATTTTTCTAAGGCTGAAATAACAGTGATATTTACCTGGCGCCCTCTACATAAACTTCTTGCATCCTCCTATCAGCAGTACTTGAAGTATGGGATCAAGGCAAGTTACGAGAAATGGCTGCTTGGTATTTTTAAAGAAGATGAATTTAAGAATTACACGCCCTCGTTTTGGGAACGCCATCGCCATGGGGAAGTAATCTCAAAATGGGTGGATGTTTTTGGAGCACAGAACATTAAAGTAATCGTTGCAGACGAAAAAAATCCCAATTTTCTCTATGATTCTTTTGCCGATGTTTTAGGAGTTGAGCGAGAATTAGTCCGTGCAGATGAAAATACAAAAAGAAATCGATCATTAACATTCGAAGAAACCTCACTTTTACTGGAAGTAAACAATAGGTTCCCTAAAGAACGTACTTGGGCAGATTACGAGATGTATGTCCGCGAGGGGGCGTTTAGTCGATTAGCTAATAATGATTATCCAGGCGATAGCAGTACAAAATTACTTACTCCAGAGTGGGCAAAGATAGCCGCACTTGCGGAGAACGAGAGAGCTATATCTCGAATGAGGCAATTAGGAGTCGAGATTCTTGGTGACTTAGATCGAGCAAGTGGAGAGAGTATTCCAGTTGGGCAGAACCAACAGATTACGCAGATACCGATAGAAGTTGCGGCTGAGGCAATCTTGGGCTCAAGCAGTCAATCCGTTAAGCGGATGGCGGGGTCGTTACTGCTCAAAGAGTTGCTCAGAAGAGTAAAGTTTAAAATGCTACGAATAAAGCGGAAAATCATCTGAATTGAAAAAATGAAGATATTACTCACCGGAGCTACCGGCCTAATCGGAACTGAAGTCATGAGAACACTTGTGGAGTCTGGGCATCAGGTTGTTGCAACAGATCGAAAAAATGGTGAAATTCCATCAGGTGTTTCATTTAAGCTTGGTGAATTAACGGATGACGATTTCATCAATTCGTTGGATTTTAATGTGGATGCTGTAGTCCATCTTGGGGCTATCCCACAGCCTTTTTCCGATCGTGACTTCGAAGTTTTTGATAACAACGTTATTTCAACTTACAAAGTCTTTGCTAAGGCAGCCGCAAACTCTGTGCGCGTCGTGATTTACGCGTCAAGTCTTTCGATTTATGGCACAGCTTTTTCGGATCCATGGACATCTCCTGAGTTTGCACCCTTTGACGAATCTCTTCCCATGCATCATTACGAAAGTTATGCACTTTGCAAGGAGGTAAATGAACGTACGGCGGATATGTGGGCTAATCGCTCAAGAACCGCGCATGTTGGATTGCGTTTTCCATTTTGTAACACTATGAAAACGATTGAAGAGCATGCCATCGCACAGCGAGATGGCGATGAAGAGACAGTCAGAGTTGCTGCAAAAATTCTTTGGGGCTATTTAGATGTTCGCGATGCAGCTCATGGCATTTTGGCAATTTTGGCGGGTAACTCAGCTGGTTCGAAAACCTATAATTTCACCGCGCCTGATACGACTGCACCACACCCGACGAGTGCGATGTTGGCAAAGTTTCACCCATCAACCAAAGTGGTGCGCGAGATCCCAGGATTCGGCGCTTTGACCGATTGCTCACGTTGGATTTCTACATATGGATATCACCCAGTGCACCTCATTGACCGCAAGAAATTAGGGATTTGATAGGGGGTAGACTTAGCCCCAACACTTGGAGACGTCGCATAGCCCGGTCGAGTGCGCCTCACTGCTAATGAGGTAACCATGAAAATGGTTCGGAGGTTCAAATC
>VFQT010002383.1_pt1 | contig 19493 bp, 20 predicted proteins | sample 3512381 | NCBI WGS metagenome assembly VFQT01 (sample SAMN10412376, study PRJNA504923) | tailings metagenome | isolation source: Relicate 2 Philex TSF3 active mining site | place: Philippines: Tuba, Benguet | collected 2017-08-29
CCGGCTTCGATCGACGCGACGTCGACGGCGGCGAGAAGAAGGGCGAGAACCCGCATCCCGGTTATTGGACGGCGCTGCCTCCCACCCGCGTACCGGTGATCGGAGCCATCAACGGTGCAGCGGTGACCGGCGGATTCGAGATCGCTCTCGCGTGCGACTTCCTGATCGCGTCCGATCGCGCTCGCTTCGCCGACACTCACACCAAGGTCGGCATGGTGCCGGGATGGGGTCTCACCGTCGTACTCCCACGACTCATCGGCCCGGCTCGTGCGCGATACATGAGCCTCACCGGAGAATTCGTCGACGCACGAACCGCCCTCGACTGGGGACTCGTCGTCGAAGTCGTCCCGCACGACGAACTGTTGACCCGGGCCATCGCCATCGGAGAGGCGATCGCCACCACGCACGCCGAGGCCACCGCCGAGGTGCGGGCGTTGTACGACGAAGTGCGCGCCTTCGGTGACACCGACGAAGCTTTCGCGTTCGAGAATCGCCGTGCCCGCGATTGGGCCGCTCGACGATTCGGACGCCAGTGATGCGCGTCTACGCGGGCATGGACCCGCGACTACCGATCAACGACATCGCCGCGCACGCGCGTCGGATCGAGGGTCTCGGCTACGACGGACTGCACATCGCCGAGACCGTGCACGATCCTTTCCTCGCCTCGATGGCCGCTCTGCAGGCCACCGAGTCGTTGGTGGTTCGAACGAGTGTCGCGTTGGCGCTGGTGCGCAGCCCCATGGCCGTCGCCTACAGCGCCTGGGATCTGGCGGCCCTGTCGAATGGCCGCTTCCAGTTGGGTCTCGGAACCCAGATCAAGCCTCACATCGAACGGCGTTTCGGCGCTTCGTTCGACGATCCGGTGGGCCGTCTTCGCGACCACATCGGTGCGGTGCGCGCATGTTGGAGAGCCTTCGACGGCCTCGAGAAATTGGACTACCACAGCAACCATTACGACTTGGATCTGCTCACTCCCAATTTCACGCCCGACCCACTTCCCGCCGACGTGGCGCGGCCGAGCGTCTGGATGGGTGGAGTGAACAAACGACTCGTGCGAGCCGCGGGTCGTATCGCCGATGGTTTCGTGACGCATCCGACCAACAGCCACCCGCGCTACTTACGTGAACTGTGTCGCCCCGGCCTGAACGAGGGCGCCCTCGAGGCCGGCCGCGATCCGCAAGAGGTCGAATTGGTGGTGGGAACGCAGTGGATCCTCGGCGAGTCGTCCGCCGATCTCGACGAACGACGCGAGCACAATCGACGACTCCTCGCTTTCCTCTACAGCACACCGGCGTACGAGCGCACGCTCGAGTTGTTCGGCTGGTCCGATCTGGCCGGTCGTCTGCGTTCTCTCATTCGCGACGGCCGTTGGTCGGATTTGTCGACTCTCGTCACCGACGAAGTTCTCGACACCCTCGTACCGCAGGCGACCTACGACCGCCTGCCGCAGGTCGCCCACGAGTGGTTCGGGGGTCTCGCCGACGGCATCCTCATCGCTCCACCGCCGGACCCGACACACGACGCCCCATTACGGGCAGCCGTCGCCGCCATCAAGAATCCGTGATGGCGCGCCGTCTCGTGCTCACGTCGATGATCTGCGCTATGGGAACGTGTCTCGCCGGCTGCTCCGAGAAGAATCCTCTCGAGCTCACTCCGACGTCCATCGCTGTCACCTCACCTACAACGGGCACGTCGCCAATAACGGACACGTCGACCGCAGCGAGTACGACGAGCACGGCGAACTCAACGATCACGACGACCTCCCAACCATGTCCGTACACGTCGCCAACGGTCGAGACGTTCCGGTACAAGACGATGCCCGAAGTCGACAGCCGACTACTGAGCCTCGACCTCCATCGACCAGCAGGATGCGGGGCGCTCCCCGCCATCGTGTGGGTGCACGGTGGAAGTTGGTCCTCGGGTGACAAGTACAACCAGCCCATGCCGGTGAAGGCAACGTGGGCCCACGCGAACGGCTGGACCCTCGTCTCGATCAACTACCGACTCACCACAGGTCCCGAACCCGCCCGATGGCCGGACCACGGCGACGACGTCGCCGACGCCCTTGCCTACGTCGTGAATCGGTCAGCCGAACTCGGAGTCGACGCCTCCCGGCTCGCATTGATCGGTCACTCGGCGGGTGGACATCTCGTTTCCATCGTCGCGAGCGACCCCGAATTCACTGCGTCACGCTCTCTCGAAGACTCGACCATCGATTGTGTGGTTTCACTCGACGGGGTCGGCTACCGACTCGACGACACCACCATGGTGTCGCGCTCCGTCGTCGCAAGTGTGTTCGGATCGGATCGCGCGGTGCTCGAGTCCGCCTCACCTGCGACCCAGATCGAGCGTCACGGATCTCCCGGTTCACACTTTCTCGTCGTCTCGCGCGGCTCGGATGGCAACAAGTCCGTCGCCAAAGACTTCGTCGACCTCGTGAACGCGAAGGGTGGAACTGCAGAGTTCGCCGACGTCGGCGACTACGGACACAACGAGGTGAACGCCCTTCTCGGCGTTCCCGACGAGACTCGGCTCACCCCCGTCGTCACCGAATTCCTCAGACGCTGTCTGGGCGGAGTCGGCTGACCACGTCTCGCGCGACCACTTCGGAGCCCGACAGCGCGACGGCCTCGTCGCTTCCGTCGAGCAACCAGGCGATCGTCGCCACCGTGTCGTCGGGCCCCTGTCCGGTGACTTCCCGGCCGGCCCGTTCGGCTCGCTGACGCATCACGTCGGTGGTCACGTGTCCGGGGTTCACGCTGTAGGCGCGGATTCCGTCCGACGAGTGCTCGGCGTGCAGAACTCCAGCGATTCGATGGGCCGCTCCTTTGGCCATCGCGTACGCCACTCCCCAACCACCGCGACCGGCCGGCGCCCGCGGCACCAATGTGGCCGCGCCCGACGTGAGATGCACGAACACTCCACCGCCCGCCGTGATCATGCCGGGCAGCAGCTCCGACAGCAGCAGGATCGGCGCGATCGCATCACCTTCCATCACGCGGCGCAAGAGCTCGGCCGGCAGATCGAGCAGCGGGTCGTTGACTCCCGGGCCCTGATAGATCGCGTTCGACACGAGCGCGTCGACGTGTCCGAACTCGGCGAGCGCGGCACGCGCCGCGGTCCGCACGCTGGTCTCGTCGACGAGGTCCATGGCGACGCACGACACGCGACTAAAAGGTCGGGCGCGTCGACACTCCGCTGCTGTCTCGGTGAGCGAACCCGGCAGTGCGACTCCGGCCAATTCGTCGTGACGCGAGGTCCCGTCGAACACCGCGCCTCCGTCGACCGACCGCGCGGTCAGCACGAGGTCGAAGCCGCGCGCCGCCAGATCGATCGCCACCGCACGGCCGATTCCACGACTGGCACCCGTGATCATCACGACGGGCGATCGGGAAGCCATACGAGAACTGTACGGTGTCGAACCATGGACTCCGTCGCCGGATCACCCTCGGTGCGCTTCGACGGGCGCGTCGCGATCGTCACCGGGGCCGGGCGCGGTCTCGGACGCGAACATGCGCTTCTTCTCGGATCACGCGGCGCACTCGTCGTCGTGAACGACGTGTCATCCGCCCACGCGACCGATACCGCGCACGAGATCACCGCACGTGGTGGAACGGCGATCGCCGACTCGCATTCCGTCGTCGACGGGGCCCAGGCGATCGTCGACACCGCCATCGAACGCTTCGGCGCGCTGCACATCGTGCTCAACAACGCCGGACGTGGCGGCCCGACCGGATCGTTCATCGACACGACCGACCAGCAGCTCGACACGATCCTGGCCACCCATCTCGTCGGCACGTGGAACGTGTGCCGCGCCGCCTGGCCGATCCTCGTGGCCCAACGATTCGGCCGCGTGCTCGTGACGTCGTCGGCGGCCGCCATCGGTTCGCTCGGCATGCCGGCCTATTCGGTCGCCAAGGCCGGACTGATCGGTCTCACCCGATCGCTCGCGAACGAAGGTGCGCCGCACGGCATCACGGTCAACTGCCTGATGCCGATCGGATACACCCGGTCGGCCGCCCTCAACCCGCACGAGGACACGCGTCGTTGGATGGAGGAGAACTTCCCGCCGTCGGCCTGCAGCCCGGCCGCCGCCTGGCTCGTGCACGACGACATCGACGTCACCGGACGGATCATCACCGCTGGGGCCGGCCGGTCGTCCCTCGTCACCACCGTCGGCCACCCGGGTTGGACCGGGGGGCCCGACCTCGACCTCGACGACCTCCGGGATCACTGGCCCGAGGTCCTGCGCACCGACGGGGGACAAGAGCTCTCGACCAGTCGGGACGATCTGGGGTTCTTCACCGGGCCGGCCGCCTGGCCCGACTGACGGACGGCCCGCATGGGGGCCTTTTCGAGGGTTTCTGACAGACTGTCAGAAACCGCCCGACGTGGGGAGATGCCCGGAAAAATGCACATCGGAGACACACCGGACGAGGCCGCCTTTCGCGCCGAAGCGCGGGCGTGGTTGAGTCAGCACGCTCGCCTCAAGTCCGAGGGAGCCGGCGAGCTCGGCGAACACGATCTCGGTGCCCATATCCAGAAGTGCCGGGATTGGCAGCGGGTGCTCTTCGACAACGGGTGGGCCGGGATCACCTGGCCGAAGAAGTACGGCGGACGAGGCGCGAGCGCGATCCAATCGGCGATCTTCGCCGAAGAGATGGGCAGCTTCGACGTCTCGACGGGAGCCTTCGCCGTGTCCATCGGAATGGTGGGCCCCACGCTCATCGCACACGGCACTCCCGAACAGCAAGAGCGTCACCTGGCTCCGATCCTGCGCGGCGACGAGGTGTGGTGCCAGCTCTTCAGCGAGCCGGGATCCGGAAGCGACCTCGCGTCGTTGGGAACTCGTGCGGTCCGTGACGGTGACGAATGGGTCGTGAACGGCCAGAAGGTCTGGACCAGTTTCGGTCAGTTCGCCGACTTCGCGATTCTTCTCGCCCGCACCGATACCAACGCCGCCAAACACGCCGGAATCACCTATTTCGTGCTCGACATGAAGACACCCGGTCTCGAGGTTCGCCCGATCACGCAGATCACCGGCGTGCAGCACTTCAACGAGGTGTTCCTCACCGACGTTCGCATTCCGCACACCAACGTCCTCGGTGACGTCGACGGCGGATGGAAGGTTGCTCAGACGACACTGAGCAACGAGCGCAGCCACATCGGTTCGGGTGGCGGCGGTTGGAACGTCCAGCAACTCGTCGAGATCGCTCGTCAGCGCGGCATCGCCGACGACTTCCGCGTGCGTCAAGGTCTCGCGCAGGCGCACATTCGCGCCGAGAACTTGCGGTACCTCGGTTTCCGGATGCGCACGGCAATGAGTCAGATGCGTATGCCTGGGCCCGAGATGCTCACCCTCAAGTTGGCGTATGCCAATCACTGGCGTCTCACGGCCGATCTGGCGGCCGAGATCGTCGGACCCGGTTGCACGTTGTGGGGCGACGATGCGCCACACGACAACCAGTGGGGCCAACACTTGTTGTCGCAGTTCGCCATCCGCATCGGCGGCGGCACCGACGAGATCCAGCGGAACATCATCGCCGAGCGCGGTCTCGGTCTGCCCCGTGAACCGCAACCCGACAAGGATCGCCCCTGGAGCGAACTTCCGCGGGCCTGACCGATTCACCCGACACTCAACGAGGGACCATGAGCACCACCGACACCGTCGTCGACGAGACACCCGAAGCCAAGGCGGCTTTCCTCGCCGAACTTCAGACGTACGTCGGTCTCGAAATCGGGCCGCCGCAACCGGCGCCCGACGAGATCAACGCACCCATGATCCGTCACCTCGTCGAAACGGTCGGCGACACCAACCCGGTCTACACCGACGCAAAGCTTGCGTCACAGAGCGTGCACGGCGGAATCGTCGCCCCTCCCACCATGTTGCAGTCGTGGGTCATGGTCGGCATCGAGGGACCCAAGCGTGATGGCGACGGTCCCTACGAGCAGATGAACCAGTTGCTCTTCTCGCGCGGATTCACGAGCGTCGTCGGAACCAACAGCGATCAGGTGTATCACCGCTACCTTCGCCCCGGCGACCGTCTCACGATGCGCACCGTCATCGACTCGATCAGCGACGAGAAGACCACCGGCCTCGGTACCGGCCACTTCGTCACCACCCGACAGGACTATTACGACGCCACCGACGAACTCGTCGGTTCGATGATGTTCCGCATCTTCCGTTTCCGACCCAAGCCCAAGGCTCCGGCCGCTCCGGCGCGCCCACCGCGACCGCGCCCGGCCACCACGTTCGACAACCACTGGTGGTTCGAAGCTCTGAACGCCGGGCGACTGCTCGCCCAGCGTTGTGCCGACTGCTCGCACCTTCGTTTTCCGGCCGGCCCGATGTGTCCGGCCTGTCACTCGCTCGCCTGGAACGAGGTCGAGATGCCGATGTCGGGAACGATCCACAGTTTCGTGATCACGCATTTCCCGCAGGTTCCGAGTTTCGAATACCCGCTTCCGATCCTCCTCGTCGATCTCGACCCACCAGCCGACGCTCGACCGGACGACATGACGGTGCGCGTCGTGATGAACACCGTCGGCAATTCGAGTGACGGACTCGCCGTCGGACGACGCGTACGTGTGGTGATCGAAGCGACCGACCCCGACATGAAACTCCCCTTCGCCGTCGTCGATGGCACGAACGAAAGCAGCGCGTCATGAATTTCGATCTCAACGAGGAACAGGAAGTCATCCGAGATCTCGCCGAACAGGTCTTCGCCGGCCAGTCGACGGTCGAGCGTGTCAAGGCCACCGAGAAGTCCTCCGGATTCGACCGCGAAACCTGGGAGCAACTCGCAGCGAGCGGCGTTCAAGCGCTGTGCGTCCCCGAGGAGAACGGTGGAAGCGGTTTCGGTTCGGTCGAGTTGTCGATCGCTCTCATGGCACAGGGACGGCATGTCGCCCTCGTTCCGCTCTGGACCACTGGTGTGGCCAGTCTCGCGCTGGCCGATTACGGCACCGCCGAACAGCGACGCATGCTGAACGGCATCGCCGACGGAAGCACGATCGTGACGCTCGCCCTCGCCGAGTTCGGAGCCAACGACGTGAGTCGACCCGCCACCAAGGCGTCGGTGAGCGGCAACCAGATACGCGTCAAGGGAACCAAGCCCGCCGTCCCCTACGCCCAACACGCCGATGTCGCCCTCGTGTCGGTGAGCCTCGACGATGGTCGCCCGGCCCTCGTGCTACTTCCCGTCGCCACTGACGGAGTGAGCGTCGTGCCGGTGTCGACCACCAACAACGAACCGCAGGCGCACCTCGACATCGACTGCACTCTGCCGATGTCGGCGATTCTTGGCTCCGACGAATCCGGAGCGACCGAGCACGACGGCCGCGAAATGTTGCGCTCGGTGTTCGAGCACGCTGTCGTCGCTCTCGCCTCCCTGCAGGTCGGAGTCGCCGAGGGTTCGCTGGCTCTCACGGCCACGCACCTCGCGACCCGCAAGCAATTCGGAAAGCCGCTGTCGGCCTTCCAGGCCACCACCCAGCGTGCCGCCGACGGATACATCACCACCGAGGCCATGCGCGTGACCACGCTCAACGCCGCATGGCGACTGGCCGAGGGTTTCGACGCTCGACGCGACGTCGCCGTGGCCGCCTACTGGGGAAGCGAAGGAGCACAACAGGTCGTGACGGCCGCTCAACACCTGCACGGTGGTATCGGAGCCGACATCGACTACCCGGTGCACCGCTATTTCCTCTGGGGAATTCAGTTGGCCACCCAGTTGGGCTCGGCGAGTTCACATCTCGCTCGTCTCGGACAACTCATCGCACGAACCTGACAGGACGCGAACGACATGACCGCCACTCGACTTCCTGACACCCGCACGTTCGCTTCGGTGAGCGTCGGCGACGAACTGCCCGCTCTCGCGGTACCGCTCACGCGCACGCTCATCGTGTCCACGGCCATCGCCACGCGTGACTACCAGGTGGTGCACCACGATCCCGACGTCGCCAAAGAACGTGGCTCGCAGGACATCATCATGAACATCCTCACCTCGAACTCCTTCGTCGGACGTTTCGTCACCGACTGGACCGGACCCAACGCCATCTTGAAGTCGGTGAAGATCCGACTCGGAGCACCCAACTACCCCGGTGACACCATGAACGTCACCGGTTCGGTCACCGCGGTCGACACGGCGACTCGCATCGTGACCGTTGCGGTGAAAGGGGCCAATTCACTCGGCGATCACATGAACGCGACGGTCGAGGTGGTGTTGCCATGAGCGTGCAGCGCGTCGGCAACCGTCTCGGCGGCAAAGCCGCGATCGTCGGAATCGGGGCCACCGAATTCAGCAAGGATTCCGGTCGCAGCGAGATGAGCCTGGCGAGCGAGGCCGTGGCCGCGGCCATCGCCGACAGCGGACTCTCACCGTCCGACATCGACGGCATGGTCACCTACTCGACCGACAACAACCCTGACATCGAGATCGCGCGTCACGTCGGTATCGGCTCCCTTCGACACTTCAGTCGCGTGCACTACGGCGGCGGAGCGGCCTGCGGAACGATCGTCATGGCCGCCATGGCCGTGGCCACCGGAGTCGCCGACGCCGTCGTGTGCTACCGCGCCTTCAACGAGCGCAGCGGCCGACGTTTCGGTGCGGGCGTGCAGGACCTCGACCGTTCGGCCACCGCCGAGCGCGCCCAGTTCTCCTGGACCACACCGGCCGGACTTCTCACGCCGGCGAGTTGGGTCGCCATGGTGGCGCGCCGTTACATGCACCTGTACGGCGCGACCTCGCTCGACTTCGGCCGTGTGGCCGTAGCCGGACGTCGTCATGCCGCCAACAACCCAGCAGCCTGGTTCCACGAGCAGCCCATCACTCTCGAGGATCACCAGAACAGTCGCTGGATCGTCGATCCCTTGCACCTCCTCGACTGCTGTCAGGAGACCGACGGTGGGCAGGCCCTCGTGGTCACGAGCGTCGAGCGCGCTCGTGATCTACCGAATCGCCCGGCGGTCGTCGTGGCGGGCGCCCAAGGTGCCGGTGATCAACAGTGGACGATGACGTCGTTCTATCGCGACGACATCGCGCAACTGCCCGAGATGAAGGTCGTCGCCGACGAGCTCTGGACGTCGTCGGGTCTCACCCCGGCCGACATCCAGACCGCGATCCTCTACGACCACTTCACTCCGTACGTGCTGATGCAGCTCGAGGAATTCGGCTTCTGCGGGCGCGGCGAGGCCCAGGACTTCATCACCGACGGTGCTCTCGAGATCGGCGGTCGTCTCCCGATCAACACCCATGGTGGCCAGTTGGGTGAGGCCTACTTGCACGGCATGAACGGCATCGCCGAAGGGGTCCGCCAGGTGCGTGGCTCCAGCGTGAACCAGGTCGATAATGTCGAGCATGTGCTGGTCACGGCGGGCACGGGTGTGCCCACCAGTGGGCTGATTTTGGGTGTCGATCGATGACCGGACAACACGAGGGGAACGAGATGAAGTACGACCTGAGTTACGAGGTTCTCGACGTGATCTCTCACGGTTCGTATCAGGAGGGTCCTCCCTTCGAGTTGTACCGCCAGTTGCGGGACGAAGCGCCGGTCATCAAGTGCCGCGGTGTCGAGCCCATGTACACCGACGAGTTCTGGGCGATCACTCGCCACGCCGACGTGGTGGAAGTGAGTCGCAAGTTCCAGACCTATTCGTCGGCCAAGAAGGGCTCGCTCATGAACGAGGCGCCCACCGAGATCGACAATGGCGGCGCCCGACTTCTCATCGACCTCGATGCGCCCGAGCACACTCGTCTACGCACCCTCGTCAGCCGCGGCTTCACTCCGAAGGCCATGCGCATGCTCGAGACACACTTCCGTGAGGTGGCCGTCACTCTCATCGAAGAAGCCATCGAGTCCGGCCAGATCGATTTCGTCGACAAGGTCTCGGCTGAACTGCCGCTGATCGCCATCGCCGAACTCGTGGGCATCCCGGTCGAGGATCGTCGCAAGGTGTTCGACTGGTCGAACGCCATGATCGGCAGCAACGATCCCGAGTTCGCCACCGATCCCGAGGCCGGCATGATCGCCGCGACCGAGCTCTACATGTACTCGAACCAATTGGCCATCGAGCGCAAGAACTCACCCAAGGACGACATCATCACCACGCTCATCAGCGAACACGACGGTGACGTTCTCACCGAGCACGAATTCGACCTGTTCATGCTCCTGCTCGCCGTGGCCGGCAACGAGACCACTCGTAACGGCATCAGCCACGGTGTGGTCGCCATGATCGACCACCCGGACGAGTGGCGTCGCCTGCAATCCGATCCGAATCTCGTGACGACGGCCGTCGAGGAGATTCTCCGCTGGGCCACGCCGGTCAACTACTTCCGGCGTGCCGCCACGTGCGACGTCGAACTGCACGGAGTCCGGATCGCCGAAGGCGAATCGGTCACCATGTTCTATCCGTCAGCCAACCGCGACGAGCGGGTGTTCACGAACCCCGACCGTTTCGACATCACCCGCACGCCGAATCCGCACGTGACCTTCGGCGGTGGCGGTCCGCACTTCTGTCTCGGCTCCAACTTGGCTCGTCTCGAGATGCGGATCCTGTTCGAAGAACTGTCGAAGCGCGTCGGCGACATCGTGCCCACCGGTCCGATCAAGAAGCTCCGCTCGAGTTTCATTCACGGCATCAGCCACCTCCCGGTGTCGCTCACGCGACGCTGAACCCATCACCCACGAAACGAGGAACATCATGGGCAAGCCCGTCATCGTCGAAGCCGGTCGTTCAGCCATCGGAAAGCGCAACGGCCAATTCGCCGAGGTGCACGCCGCCACTCTTCTCGGCCGCATTCAGGCCGGAGTTCTGCAACGGGCCGGGATCGACCCGATGTCGGTCGGCCAAGTGGTCGGCGGCTGCGTCACCCAGGCCGGCGAGCAGGCCAGCAACGTGGCGCGCACCGCATGGCTCGCCGAGGGTCTCCCGTGGCAGGTCGCGTCGACCACCATCGACACCCAGTGCGGTTCGAGTCAGCAGGCGAACCATCTCATCCACAACATGATCGTGGCCGGCGTCATCGACACCGGTCTCGCCTGCGGTGTCGAACACATGAGCAAGGTGTGGCTCGGGGCCAACGTGCCAAGACTCGGCGAGGGCACCGACGTGACCTTCGTGAACGGAAGCTCGAAGCCGGCCGACTTCGCTCTCGACATGCCCGATCAATTCGGTGCCGCCGAGCGAATCGCCGAACGTCGTGGCATCACCCGCGCCGACGTCGACCACCTCGGACTCATCTCGCAGCAGAAAGCGATCCGCGCCACCGAAGAGGGCCGATTCGAGCGCGAGATCATCCCGGTCGAGGTGATCGATGCCGAAGGCAACAAGGTCGTCGTCAACCGTGACGGCGGACTGCGCGAGACAACGGCCGAGAAGTTGGCCTCGCTCAATCCTGTTCTTCCGAACGGAATTCACACCGCCGGTAACTCGAGCCAGATCAGCGACGGCGCCGCCGCGGTTCTCTGGATGGACGAAGACAAGGCGCGGGCCGAGGGTCTCCGCCCGCGAGCCCGCATCGTGGCCCAGTGCCTGGTGGGCGCCGAGCCCTACTACCACCTCGACGGGCCGGTGCAGTCGACCGAGAAAGTGTTGCGGGACGCCGGCATGACGATGGCCGACATCGACATCGTCGAGATCAACGAAGCGTTCGCCAGCGTGGTGTTGTCGTGGGCACGCGTCCATGGAGTGAGCCACGACGAACTCATGAGCAAGGTCAACGTGAACGGTGGAGCGATCGCCCTCGGTCACCCGGTCGGTTCGACCGGCAGTCGCCTCATCACGACGGCTCTGCACGAACTCGAGCGCACCGACAAGGAATTCGCGCTCGTGACGATGTGTTGCGGTGGCGCCGTCTCGACCGGCACCATCATTCAGCGACTCTGACGAGGCGTGTCAGCGCGAGCGGGTCAGGCCGAGGCCGGCCGACGCCACGAGTTCGCGCTGGATCTCGTTGACACCGCCACCGAAGGTGTTGATCTGAGCGGCGCGGGCCGCACGCTCGACTTCACCGTGGATGACCGCTCCCGGTGATCCGTCGCGCAGGTGCGACACCGGACCGAGAATTCCTTGCAGGATCCGATACACCTCGACGGCGCGCTCGGTGCCGAACACCTTCACGCCACTGGCCTCGGCCGGTCCGAGCGTGTTGTCGGCGACACTGCGCGCCAACTTCCAGGTCATGAGACGGATGGCGTCGAGCAGAGCGGCGCACTTGGCCAGATCGGCCTGCACCCACGGCAGATCGATCATCTTCTCGCCGTTCGGTCCACCCGACGGAGTGACGCGGCTCCACGTGGTCACGTCGTCGCACAGGCGCTCGGTCAGACCCGACAGAGCGGCCAGACCGACGCGCTCGTGGTTGAGCTGCATCGTGATGAGCTTCCAGCCGCCGTTGATCTCGCCGATCACGTTCTCCTTGGGAACGCGCACGTCGGTGTAATAAGTGACCGTGGTGACGACACCGCCCACGGTGGTGATCGGTGTCCATTCGAAACCGGGCACGTCGGTCGGGACGATGATGATCGTGATTCCCTGGTGCTTGGGCGCGTCCTGATCGGTGCGGCAGGCGAGCCAGACGTAATCGGACTGGTTGGCACCCGACGTGTAGACCTTGTTGCCGTTGATGACCCACTCGTCACCGTCGAGCACCGCAGTGGTGCGCAGACTGGCCAGGTCGGTACCCGCTTCGGGCTCGGTGTACCCGATGGCGAAGTTGATCTGACCCTTCAGGATGCCGGTGAGGTACTGATCCTTCTGAGCCTGAGTTCCGTGCGCCATGATCGCCGGGCCGACCGTATTGACGGTGACGAACGGGAACGGAGCGTGCGCCCGCTGGATCTCGTCGAACATGATGAATTGATCGGTCGCCGGACGTCCCTGGCCGCCGTATTCGACCGGCCATCCGAGTCCGAGCCAGCCGTCGGCGCCCATGCGCTGGATGAGTTCGCGGAAGATCGGTCGACCTTCGCCCGACTCACCCAGTTCTTCACGAACTTCGGGAGTGAGAAGAGCGGCGAAGTACTCGCGGAGTTCCTTGCGCAGGGCTTGCTGATCGGGCGTTTCGGCCAAGTACATGACCCGACCCTACCCCAGCCATCTGACGGCACGTCAGATCGGGAGGGGGGCCGTGACCGACTCCACGTGGGGTGACGCCGGGGCGGTAGACACGAGGGGTGCAACTTCTTCATCCACCCCGGGGTGAGGTCTCGGTCACCGAGGCCTACGACCTGTCGAGTCGACGCCGACGGGTCGACCGACCCTGGATCGTGATGTCGATGATCGCCACCGGTGACGGGGCGATCTCGATCGAAGGCGCCTCGCACCTGCTCGGCGGACCGACGGATCGAGACGTCTTCTTGCACCTGCACCGTTCGGCCGACTGCGTGTTCGTCGGGGCCGAGACCGTTCGTGCCGACGGTTACTCACCTCTCCCCTCGCACCAGACACTCGTCGTGATGTCGTCGTCGGGAGATCTCGGTCGACATCACGACGCCCTGCTCACCGCCGGGAACACGCGGGTCGTGGCCGGGGACGTTCGCGACGTGGTGGGCGATCTGCCCGGGGAAGTGTGTGCACTCGAGGGAGGCCCGTCACTCAACGGTCAGATGCTCGGTGCCGATCTGGTCGACGAAGTGTGGCTCACCATCGCCCCACGTTTCGTCGCGGGACGCAGCGATCGAGTCGCCGAAGGCGTCTGGGCCATGCGCGAACCGTGGCAACTCGCCCACGTCGGGCACGACGATGGTTTCGTGTTCTTGCGCTACTTACGCGACGCCGAAGCGAGCGAGTGACGCGACCGGTGGACGAACCATGAGGTTCAGTTCGACCGGATCACCCGACTTGCGACGAAGAACCGGCGTCGCGTCGGCGAAAGTCGGCGCACCCGGCACCCGCGCCAGCAGGGTCGCCGACACCTCGGCGGCCTGGATCGCCAAGGTCTCGAGCCGGTGGTGACGATGGAGTCGCATACCCAGATCGACCTGACCGATCGACGCCAGACCGAAACGCTCGTACATGTCGACGATCATCCCGATCTCGACGCCCCAACCGGTGGCGAAGGGGATCGCCTCGAGCATCGAACGGCGTCCGGCGTACTCGCCGGCGAGCGGCTGCTCGATGGCGGCCAACTCGGGGAAGAAGAGCGAGAGCAACGGTCGGGCAACGAGTTCGGTCGTACGTCCTCCGCCACCGAGGTGGGACGGGCGGTGGTAACTCGCCTTCACGAGACCGAGTTCGTCGTCGACGAGCAACGGCATCACGAGCCGGACGATCCACTCGGGTGTGAAGCTCGTGATGTCGCCGTCGCACCACACCACCAGATCACCGTGGCTCGCCACCAAACTCGCCCACAAGGCGTTGCCCTTTCCGCGCGCGGCTCCGTGGAAGAAGTGCACCACGTCGACCGGCACCACCGTCGCTCCGGCTTCGGTCGCGATGTCGGCGGTTCCGTCGGTCGAGCCGTCGTCGAGCACGATCAACTCGTCGACCAGACTTCCCACGAGCGATTGATCGATCATGCGCACCAGATCGCCGACCGTCTCGGCCTCATTGCGACACGGAATGCACACCGACACCGTTCGACCACGCTTGGCGGCCACGGCGGCGTCGAGGTTCCACGACGTCGGATCGAAAGTCTTGATACCGGTCATTAGCCTGACGACATGTTCCTCTACGGCGTGGTGAACGCATCGGGCGATTCGCTCAACACCGATTCAATAGCGACGACCCCCGAAGCCGCTACTCGGCGAGGCCGATATCTGCTCGACCACGGGTGCCAGGGAATCGACCTCGGCGGCCAGGGTTCCACCGACAACGCGACCGTCGTGCCGTGGCAGGAGGAATGGGAGCGACTGGCGTCGATCGTCGAGGCGTTGGCCGCCTTCGGCGTACCGCTCAGCATCGACTCGTGGAAACCCGAGGTGACGCGACGGGCGCTGCAGCACGGAGCCAACGTGATCAACGCCGCGGACGGAATGCAGACCGACGGGATGTGGCAGGTCGCCGCCGATTTCCGAGTTCCGATCGTGCTGCCTTTCCTGTCGGGCCCGAACCCCCGCCAGATGGAGATGGTGCGCGCCGACCCGGTGCAGGTGATGCTCGATTTCTTCACCGAACAATTGGCCGTGGCCGATCGCTACGACCTGCGCTCACTGTGCATCCTCGATCCCGGAACGGGATTCGCGCCGTCGAACTGGCCCTGGGAAGAGCGCTACCTCTATCAGAAGCACGTCTATTCGAATCTCGACGCACTGCGTACGTTCGGACTACCGCTCTACATCGCCCTGCCGTGGAAGGAAACGGCCCAGCACGACGAATTGCTCGAGATCGTTCTTCGCCAGCGGCCCGAGTACGGGCGGGTGCACTATCCCGAGAAAGTGCGTCGCGTCGAACGCGAACTCGGTCTGGTCTGAATCAAACCAACGGCCCGCGTGGGTACACGGCATCGGGAGGCAGATCACGATCCCAGTTCGCCGGACATTTCTCCGGTGCGACCTCACTCAGTGGGGCGAGAACGAACCTCCGTTCGGCGAAGCGCGGGTGGGGTACGGCGAGATTGCCACCCGTGATCACCACGTCGTCGAAGAACAGCAGATCGAGATCGAGGGTTCGGGGTCCCCAATGCACCACGCGCTCACGGCCGGCGTCGGCTTCGATCCGGTGCAACCAACGGAGCAACGCGTACGGATCGAGTTCGGTCTCGAGCGCGACGACCATGTTCAGGTAAGCACCTTGACCTTCGGGTCCACCGATCGGGTCGGTCTCGTACACCTGTGACGCCGCGACCACGCTCTCGCCCAAGCGATCGATCGCGAACCGCAGATGGGACTCCCGCTGGCCGAGATTGCTGCCGAGGGCCACGATCGCCCGGTGGCGCTTGATCGCCGACACTTCCGAACGCACGCGATGGATCCGTACCGCGGTCGAGCCGATCTTTTCGGGGATGGGCGGATTCAACTTGGTGAGAGTCAGATCGACCGAACGCACCAACGGGAACGACAGCACGACCTCGGCCATGTGCTGAGCCAGCCGTTCGAGCAGCAGATACTGCGTGCTGCGCGCCAGATCGGCGAGAGCGACCGCGACCTCGCCGTAGTGCACGGTCTGCTCGAGATCATCGGAGGCCCCGGCATCGTGCAGATCGACTTCCATGTCGACGTCGACACGCAACGGTTGCGGAGCGAGCCGTTCGTGATCGAGCACGCCGATGATGCTCTCGAAGCGAAGGTCGTCGATCAGGACGTGATCGGCCACGTTTCAGCTCCCGCGTTTCGACTGCAGGAGGGCCGTCACGGCCTTGCCGTCGGCTTTGCCCTTGCTCGTCTTCATGATCGCGCCCACCAAGGCACCCATGGCTTTCTCTTCACCAGCGCAGTACTTGGCCCAGGCGTCGGCATTGGTAGCGATCGCCTGATCGACCATCGCTTCGAGTTCGGACGTGTCCATGGCCTCGAAGCCCTTGGCCGCGGCGATCGCTTCCGCATCGCCGCCACCGGCGCCCACGATTTCGGCGAGAACGGTCTTGGCTTGTGTCGCCGTGAGTTTTCCGCTCGTCTCGAGCGTGATCAGTCGGGCGAGATCGGCCACCGGCACCCGGGGTTCAGAACCCTGTTCGGCGAACGCTTCCTTCACGTGGACGAGAGCCCGCGCCGCATCGGCACCGTGGTCACCGACCGCGAGGACGTAATCGTCCTGACCTCGTTCGACCACGACCATGATCGCCTCTCCGTCGGCCGGCGCACCGGTGGCCGACGAGAGTCGGGCCCGACGCTCACGCGGCAACGACGGAAGTGACGCCCGGACTTCTTCGATCCACGTTTCATCGGGAGCGAGCGGGACGAGATCGGGTTCGAGGAAGTAGCGATAGTCGTCGGCGTCTTCCTTGGTTCGCAAGGTGTGCGTCCGACCGTCGGTCTCGTCCCAATGGCGCGTCTCCTGCCGGACCCTCTCGCCACTCTCGATGAGGGCGATCTGACGTCGGGCCTCGTACTCGATGGCCCGACCGAGCGAACGAACCGAGTTGACGTTCTTGATCTCACAACGCGTGCCGAGCGGGTCACCGGGTTTGCGCACGCTCACGTTGGCGTCGCAGCGCATCGACCCCTCTTCCATCTTGGCGTCGGAGGCTCCGATGGCGACGAGAATCTGACGCAATTCGGTGACGTACTGCCGAGCCTCCTCGGGCGAGGTGATGTCGGGTCGTCCCACGATCTCGACGAGCGGGACTCCGGCTCGGTTGAAATCGATGAGCGAATGATCGCTGCCGTGGATGCGACCTCCCGAACCGCCCACGTGCGTGCTCTTGCCCGTGTCTTCCTCGAGGTGGGCTCGTTCGACGCCGATGCGCTTGCCACCCGGCAGTTCGAGCCAACCGTCGACGTTGAGGGGCTGGTCGTACTGCGAGATCTGATACGCCTTGGGCATGTCGGGGTAGAAGTAGTTCTTGCGGTGGAACGTGCAGGGTTGAACCGAGCAATTGAGAGCCAGACCGATACGCATGGCCAACTCGACGGCCCGGCGATTGAGCACCGGGAGGGCGCCGGGCAGACCGAGGGTCACCGGATCGATGTGCACGTTCGGTTCGTCGCCGAAACGATTGGCACTCGCCGAGAACAACTTCGTCGCCGTGGCCAGTTCGACGTGTACTTCGAGTCCGCACACGAGTTCGTACTCGCCGATCATGAACTTCTCGCCCGGGGTCGACTCGCTCATCGCACTCCCCTTTCGAGTTCGGCCGCCACACGGAACATCACCGGTTCACCGAGAGTGGGCGCCAACACCTGCACCCCGACCGGCAATCCGTGCGCACCCGTCCCGAACGGAACGCTCATGGCCGGATGGCCAGCGAGGTTGGTGGGGATGGTGAAGACGTCGCACAAGTACATCGAGAGCGGATCGTCGACCTTCGAGCCGACGGGGAAGGCGACGATCGGTGACGTCGGAGTGAGAATGACATCGGCTCGCTCGTAAGCACGAGCGAAATCGTCGGAGATGAGCCGTCGTACCTTCAGCGCCTTGCCGTAATAGGCGTCGTAATAACCGGCCGACAGTGCGTACGTACCGAGCATGATCCGGCGCTTCACTTCGTCACCGAAACCGGCGGCTCGCGTGGCCATGTACATCGCGTTGGTATCGGCGGCCTCGACGCGTGAGCCGTAACGCACACCGTCGTAACGGGCGAGGTTGCTGCTCGCTTCGGCCGGGGCGATGAGGTAGTACGCGGTGAGGCCGTACTTCAGCGAGGGAAGCTCGACGTCGACGATCGTGGCGCCAGCGGCGGCCAGTGCTTCGAACGCCTCGGCCAGACGCTGTTCGACTTCGGGTTCGCTACCACCGGGAAGATCGGTGATGCGCCCGATCCGTAGGCCGGCCACTCCGCGATCGATCTCACCGAGAAGCTGCAAAGGCGGTTGCGGAATCGAGGTGCTGTCGAGCGGGTCGTGTCCACTGATCGTCTCGAGGAGAAGAGCGGCGTCGCGCACGTCGTGGGTGAACGGGCCGATCTGATCGAGACTGCTCGCGAAGGCGACCAGTCCGTAACGACTCACGGTTCCGTACGTGGGCTTCACTCCCACCACACCGCACAGCGCAGCCGGCTGACGAATGGATCCACCGGTGTCGCTTCCGAGCGAGGCGGCCGCGAATCGAGCCGCCACCGCGGCGGCACTTCCACCGCTCGACCCTCCCGACACTCGTGTCACGTCGTGCGGATTGAAGGTGGGACCGAACGCCGAGTTCTCGGTGCTCGAACCCATGGCGAACTCGTCGAGGTTCGTCTTGCCGACGAACACCGCGCCGGCTGCCGCGAGACGAGTCACGACGGTCGCGTCGTACGGTGGCCTCCAGCCTTCGAGAATGCGCGACGAGCACGTGGTGGGAATTCCGCGCGTGCACATGTTGTCCTTGAGTGCGATCGGCACACCTGCGAGCGGACCCGGATCACGACCGGCGGCGACTGCGGCGTCGACCGCTTCGGCCATGCGCCGCGCCTCGTCGGCCGTCACGGTGTTGAACGCGTGCACGTCGCCTTCGCGCGCCGTCACGTTGGCCAAGTGTGCGTCGAGGACGTCGACGGCCCGCGCGCGACCGGCACGAACGTCGTCAGCGATACGGAACGCCGTGGTCTCGACCGACATCAGCCCTCCAGCCCGATGATCGGCGGGACACGGAAGCGGCCGTCCTCGGCCGCTGGTGCGGCGGCCAGCACTTCGTCACGATCGAGACTCGGTGCGACCACGTCGTCGCGCATCACGTTGACGAGCGGGTACGGCTGGGTCATGGGTTCGACCGAGGCCAGGTCGAGAGCATCGATGTCGGCGAAGTGCTCGAGCATCCCGTCGAGCTGCGAGGTGAGCCGACTCACCTCGTCGGGAGTGACGTCGAGTCGGGCCAGGCGCGCGACCTTGGCGACGGTTTCGGCAGAAATGCGATCGGACACACATCGATCCTACGAGCAGGAGAGGTGGAGCAACACGGCCCTTTGGGGAGACAG
>VFQT010002384.1_pt1 | contig 19489 bp, 15 predicted proteins | sample 3512381 | NCBI WGS metagenome assembly VFQT01 (sample SAMN10412376, study PRJNA504923) | tailings metagenome | isolation source: Relicate 2 Philex TSF3 active mining site | place: Philippines: Tuba, Benguet | collected 2017-08-29
TCTAGAGGTCACTCAAGAGGTTCTTACAGCTCCCGTAGCAATGATTTTAACAGAGGGGGTGATGCAAGAAAAAAACGCCATACAAAATCCAAGCTTAAGGCTGGTAATTTTAACCCAAGTCTTGACCTAATTGTTAGCCTGCTTTGCAAAAAACAGGATGTTAAGACAATAGAAGCATCGGTTGCGTCCTTAATTGACATAAAAACTTTTAGCAAAAAAATTATTGTTGCTTTGGACGAGGGCTTTCATAGCGAGCAGGAATTTTTTGCATTAAGCCAAAAATTTGCAAACTACCAGTTTATTGAGGTTAAAAAAATGCCAAAAGCTAGCCACCTAGCAGTTGTAAATGGCTGTGCCCTGCAAGCTAAACAATACTTGTTTATGGATGGCGATGTTGAATTTAGAGAGTTTTCTTTTGAAAAGCTATCTAGCTTTTTAAAGGCAAATGGCAAGGAATATTTAGCTGTTAGCCCTAGATTTTACGACGCAAAGGGCAGAACCATAAAATCATGTCGCAGATTACCTTGTGTTAAATGGTTTTTGGAACACAAAAAACCTAGCTACAAAGGCTCCTCTGTTGAAAAAGAATTTGAAATGTCCGAAAGAGGCGTGTCTGGCTACTTAAAGGTTCATAGCGTTAACAATCCTATTATGGATTGCCTTTTGGTTGATGGCGAATTTTTGATTAAAAATAAGCCTTTAAGTCAATCCTACAATTCAAAATTACTTAGCGAGGCAAGCTTTGCTAAAAAAGTGCAAAAAGCTGGGCGTAAAATTGTGTACTTTCCTCTTGCAAGGGTGGTTAAGCACGACGAGCCGCAGGAACCAAAGGCAAGTCTTGGCGAAATGCTAAAGTACGCTCTGTTTAATGGTGTATCTTTTAACTTTAAAAAAAGCTCTTAGTAAAAATTATGTCTCTTGTTTTTAATAGCGAGGCTTTGCCGCTTAAGTCCAAAATATTAATTTTTGGTGTTAGTGGCAAAATGGGCGTCAAAATTAAAGAGTTACTTGATAGTGCTTGCTTTGAGGCGGAGTTTTGCTTTGGTGCAACATCCAAAACCGCAATAAGTGAGCTTGACCTTGCAATTAAAGGTTGCGATGTAATTATTGACTTTTCGCATCCTGATGCACTTTTTAACTATGCACATCTTGCAATAAAGCATAGCAAGCTTATTGTTAGCGGCACCACTGGCTTTAGCAAGGAGCAGGAAGGGTTAATTTTAAGCTTGGTTAAAAACGATGGGTTAAAAATTATTATGTCATACAACACATCCTTTGGGGTAAATGTGTTTTTTAAAATTGCAAAAGAGCTTTCAAAAGCTTTAAACATTGAGCTTTGCCCCGAGTATGATGCCGAAATAATCGAGACTCACCACATTCTAAAAAAAGATGCACCATCGGGCACTGCAATTACTCTTGGCAAATGCGTTGCAGAGGGTAGAGGGCTTGACTTTGACAAGGTAAAATGTTTTGAAAGAAGTGGCATAACAGGGCAAAAACCATCTGGACAGATAGGCTTTGCAAGCGTTAGAAGCGGTGGTATTGTGGGCGAGCATACTCTTATTTTTGGCTCCGGTAAGGACACAATAGAGCTAACGCACAGAGCTTTTTCTCGTGATATTTTTGCAGAAGGAGCAATTAAGCTTGCTTTGCAAGGTTTAAAAAAATTAAAGGCTGGACAACTAAATGAATCTAAAATTTACGAATATAAGGATATTTTGTAAATACTCTTAGTTTTGTTGACAGCAAGTATTGTTTGATGTATAACATATCTTTTGATAGCTTGTATTTTAGATGAAATTTTATGAACGACAATAAAAATAATAACCAAAGAAAACTCAGTAGAGGAATGTCTTTTTTATACGGCATGAAGCCAAAAAAACAAGAGGAACAAAATAGCGACCTTAGTCATGAACCTGAGTCTACAAATGGCACTGTATCTAGCGATGCATCAACCTATAACGACTTGGAAGGTGGTTATGATTTAAGACCTCGTAAGTCAGTTTTACAGGATGATTTTACCGAGCAAAATACATATGAAGACGCTGCCGAAGAGGACTTTAACACTAGCAATCAAACCACTGATAACAATGACGATGGATACGAAGCTATAACCCAAGAAGACGAAGACGATGAGGAAGAATTACACGAGGAGCATGACCTAGAAGACGACGATGAAGCCGATGATGAAGAGGATGAAGCGGAAGATGACGAAGCCGAGGAAGACGACGAAGAAGTCAATGAAGAAGATGACTTTATTGAAGCTGAAGAACTAAATGAAGAAGAGAGCGAAGAGGTGGATGAAGAGGTGGATGAAGATGATAATGAAGATGATGATACAGAAGAGGAAGACTATCAGGATGACGAAGATGGCGAGGAGGAAGAGGAAGCTCAAGAAGAGGATGAAAGTTTTGATGACGTGATTGCGGCTGGTAGTCAAAACGAGACGGATGAGGAAGATGGCGAAACCGAAGAAGAGGTGGAAGAAGAGGAAGGTGAAGAAGATGAAGAAGATGAAGACATTGAGGACATTGAGGATGAAGAGGACAATGATGAAGAATATGAGGATGATGATTTGAATGACGAAGAACAAGTAGATACCGAGGATTATACCGCATTGGAAGATGAAGACGAAGATGATGAAGACGAAGAGCAGGCGGATGATGCAAGTGAAAATGATCAGTCCTTAGATGCTGGTAAAAGCTTGAGTGAGCTGCAGGGTTTAAGCGTTAAACAGTTTAGTGCTGCAAGTAGCGATAACAAGGGGCAAAAGATGTCTCTTAGCCAAAGGCTTGCTGCTGGGCAGGTTGTAGCTGATGATTTTGATGTTAAAGGCGGCAAAATGGCAAATTCCGATAGTAGTTTAAAGCCTTTAACTGCAAAACCAAACTTTAATCAAGAGCCTATTATACAAGATGGCGTTAGTGATGCTAATCAAGACACAACCGAAGACCTAGCTGAAGACCTAGCTGAAGATTTTGACGATGAATCAATTGAGAACGATTCAGGCCAAGAGCACGAAGAGACAGTCCTTGATGGCGATTTTGACATTGGTGGAGTGGCTAGCGAGGAGCCTGAGGAAGATGAGGAAGATGAAAACGAAGCAGAGAGTGGCGATGTGGGCTTTGACGATAATGGGCTTGCTCTTGTGCCAATTGAACTTATACACCCAAACCCAGACCAGCCGCGTAAGGATTTTAACGATACGGAACTTGCAGAACTTGCTCATTCAATTGCGGAAAAGGGTATCTTGCAGCCAATTATCTTGCTTGAGGTTGTTGATGCACAAAAGCACAAAACCTATCAAATCATTGCTGGGGAACGGCGTTACAGAGCCTCTCAGCTTGCTGGCATTAAAGCAATGCCTGCAATTATCAAAACTCATTTAAGCGAGAATGAACTTTTTGAAATTTCCATTATTGAAAACCTTCAAAGGTCAGCCCTAAACCCAGTGGAGGAGGCATCGGCATACTACAATTTAACTGCAAAATACGACTATACTCAGGAGCAAGTGGCTCACGCTGTTGGTAAAACCCGTAGCTACATTGCAAATATGTTAAGGCTACTTAATTTGCCGCATACTGTTAAGCTTTATCTTAAAAGCGGTGAGCTTTCAACTGGACATGGTAAGGTACTTGCTGGCTTGCCAAACGCTGCAATGCTTGCTGATGTTGCGGTTAAAAAGCAGCTTTCGGTAAGGGATCTTGAAAAACTTATCAAAACTACAAGGCTGCAGGAAATGCAGGACCATATCGGCGGCCTTAAATCTGCAAATGAGATAAGGCCAGATGTAAAAACAAATCTGCAAAACTATGTATCCAAGCTTAAGCAACACGGGGTGGATGCTGCTTTTAAATATAACGCAAAGTCTGGTAATTACGACTTTACCATAAAAACAAAGGAAGTTCACTTATTACTTGAAATGCTAAGCTTGCTTGATGTGGAAGGTAATTAAAAGATATGAAGTACACATCGCTTAAAAAAATTGTTTCAACCATCAAATCCTTGCCAGTGCCTAGGGTGAGGATGTATAAAATTATCTTTCCATTGCTGATACTTTTAAATTTAATTGGCTTTGCCTTTGGTATTAAGGTATTTAAAAATAATATTTCAAACCAAGGGCAGCAATCGGTAAAAATTATTACTTTTGATAGGGTAAGTTACGACATTTTGCAAAAATTAACAAATAGGGTGAGCGGTGCTGATGTTTATTTTTTTGAGGGCGAAAGCTTGGAATCTATTGAGAGGCTTAGTTTTTTTCGTAAAAATAAATTCTTGACCGCAAATGCAGTGTTTATTTTTGACCCTAAGCATGCCTTGCAAAATTATTTATTTAACCAAGTTAAACAAGAGGATGGTTTTGTTTTGCAAAAAGGACGCAACAATCAAGCAATTAATGTCTACAATATATTTAACTTTTTAAATACTGAGGATGTTAAAAGTAAAATTATAAATCAAGGTTTTTTAGTGGACGATGCTTTTGTGAAATCTTTTTATAATAAATTTTATATTAGGCAAAATTTTATTATGTTAGCTACAAAAATGTGCGATATCTTGGCAAAGGTGGACCCAGTGCATTCGCCAAATTATCATCATAATCTTTATACTATGCAAAAGGACTTGGATGGATTTTTTGTTAGTAGTCAGGGCTATGTGTCAAAATATAATCATTTGTCTGTTGGGGTGTTGGTGTTTGGTGAAAATGTGGCAACATTGCTAAGAAGTATTGGCTTTAAGGACTTTATTTTTTTAAACCTAGAATCCGGCACCGAAGAGCAACTGAAGGCCAGATTATCCAATGCTAAAAATATTATTAAATCCCGCCAGATTAGATGTGTTATTAACTCAAGCGGGACAAAATTTTACGAGCTTGAAAGCCTTGCTAAAGCTAGCGATATTAAGTATCAAAACTTTGACTTTGAAGAAGACTTTGACATTGAAAAATACAAAATTATCAGCAAGGCTGTTGAAAGATGCTTTGCTAAAAAATAAATGCAAGATACCATTCAATACTTTATTGCCAAATGCCAAATCAAATCATAAATTGTATTTTTTGCTACTACACCGCACTTGTAAAGCAGTCGCTTGTAGCATTGTATTTGTACATGCTTCCTTGTTCTATGGCAAAAAACCAGCCGTGAATTTCAATTTCGCCAGCAACAAGCTTTTGCTGAATAAACGGAAAGCTCATGAGGTTTTCAACAGATTGCTTGATTGAAATTTTTGCAGCCTCGTCCCCAATTTTACTAATATCTTTGTCAGTTATAGATTTTACATCGTAATTTTGAGAAATATAATCTTGCAATGCCGGCTTTGCAATGCTTATCCATTTTTTTACAAAAACAAGACTCTTATCTTGCTGTTGTAGTTTGCCTTGCATCTCATCCACTATCATTTTAACAAGGGCAGCTATGCCAGCACAGCAGCTATGCCCCATAATAACAATATCTTTAATACCAAGATTTGTAACGGCAAACTCAATTGCCGAGCTAGTGCCGTGATAGCCGTTGTCGTTTTCGTAAGGAGGTATCAAATTTGCAACATTACGCACCGAAAATATATCCCCCGGCTCCGCCTGAGTAAGTATTGCTGGGTCAATACGAGAATCGCTGCAGGCAATAAATATTGCCTTTGGACTTTGCCCCATAGATAGGCTAGTAAAGTAATCCTTTGTTTTGTCATTGCAAAAAGCCTTACAGCCATCAATTAAATAATTTAAATTACTCATAGTAAAACAAATTAATAATAAAATAAATAAGACTAAGACTTTAAAAAGCTTAGAAGCCACAAATTAATAAGCAAGAAAATTTATATTGCATTTACTCTTTTTGTATTTAAAATTAAATGTATATTAAGCTTTGTTTTTTAGTGGTTTTATGACATACAACACGCCCCAAGTAAGCGATGCAGATTTTTACACTGACATACAAAACCTTCTTACTGCAAACGCGATAGGTTTTTCCGCACTAAATAGCTTTGGCGAGGTAACAATTGTTTTGGATGATTCATCACGCATCTGTAGAGTAATTGAACTACTTAAAACCAACCAAGATGCCGACATGGCAATGCTTGTTGACATTTGCGGTGCGGACTATTTAGGTAGGGATAAAAGATTTGAATTAAACTATCATCTTTTAAGCCTTACAAAAAACAAAAGATTGCGTATTAAGATAAAGCTAGACCTTGGCGAAAAAGCCGATAGCATAGCCCACATACACAGCACAGCCTGCTGGTTTGAAAGAGAGGCTTTTGACATGCTAGGCATAGAGTTTAACAACTCCCCAGATCACCGCAGGATACTTACTGACTACAATTTTGTTGGCTTTCCGCTGCGAAAAGACTTTCCTTTAAGTGGATTTAAGGAGATAAAATACAGTCAAAAAGATGGCAAGATTATAGAGACCCCAGTCGAAATGACCCAAGAATACAGAGATTTTGATTTTGAAACCCCATGGGCAGGTGCTGTAAGTCAAATAAAAAATAGCTAATTATTTAGTTTTTTGTAAGGTGTATTATGGAGGAGCAAAAATTGCAAAAAATAGAGGAGTTAAAACTTGAAATTATTGATTTGTTCCTTCAGCTTACAGCATCAAATACTAGATTTAAACAACAAATTACATCCGACCTGCAAAGTTTAAACAATCTTGTCAATAGCCTTAAAAGCCAATTAACTTTACAAAGTTAAGATATGATGGACAAAATAAAAGACCTTAGTAAGGCAGCATCAAATAAGGCAAAGGATACATCTAAGGAAATGTTCATCCCTAAAACGCAGCCACAAGGCTGGTTAAATGTTTTTAATAAAATCACTGGAGCTGGTGAGAAAATGAAAAAATTCATGACTAAGGTAAAGCTCTATTTAAAACTTTATCTTTACGGATGCTTGGTCGGCTGGCTTGTTTTTGCAACTTTATTTGTTGTAATGCTGATAGTTCCCCCTAGTTTGGATGGTGTTTCTAAGCCAATGTTTAAAGCAAGTGAAATAGGCATAGAGCCACAAAATTCAACGGCAATATTTAAAAACACCTTTGGGCAAATGATAAAATATCTCTACGGCGAGGAAATTGCAAGCATTGATGCAAACACCAAAGCCTCTAATGTGGGTAGTTTTGCTGCCAAAACATCTTTAAATGCCTCAAGCTCCGAAACAATGGATGACATTACACGATACGGGCTTGTAAAGATAGCTAGAGATTCCCTGCTTTTAAATGCTGATTTTCAACTAGTGAAAAATCTTTTAATTATACTTGCTATAACTCTTATAGGTGCTCTTTTTGCAATTGGCAAGCTTGAAATGAAGATGAAAGATGTTATGGGTCTTTGTTTTAAACTAACAGTTGTTGCTTTTATGACTAATGCCAGCTCAATAGAGGTCTACGACAACTACATTTTAAAGCCAATAATGTACACAATGGAAGCCGTTGTAATGAAGATGCAAAATTCTGTTTTTAGCGCAATGAATAAAAAAGGTTACGATGTTGGAGCTACTCCTTTTGACACCATAGATGCAATGTTTGGCATAATGTTTACAAAAGTCTTCTTTTTTAAGATGATGGCAATGTATGTAAGTACGGGAACTGTCTATATTATTTTTATTGTAGCGATTGCATTTTGCCTCTATCAATTTATGTGGCTTGCAAAAGATATTTTGCTATTTTTAATTATGGCAAAACTATCAATGTGTTTTGCATTTATCTTAATGCCTGTAATGATTTTGTTATTTTTATTTAGCCTTACCCGCAAAACCGCCGAAAACTTCTTTGAAGACTTTTTAATGGAGCCAATAATGACATATATTTTGTATAATCTCTTTCTCTCCATTCTGCTTGCTATACTGCTGGAACCTTTGTATGCAATATTAAACTTTACTGTTACTAAATACTCCTTACTGGATGCCATGGGAGCTCCGACTTGGACCTCTTTTTTCTTGTTAATATGCCCTATTTGTGCAATTATTTTTGGCAACTTTTATATAGCTGGTAGCTTTGATGATGCTTTTACCAATATATTGCCAAATATAGCTATTTTTGCATTTTTTATTTGGTTTTTTAAGGAGAACATTCCTCTTGTACAATCAATGGCTGATAAACTTGCAAATGCTTTTAACTTTAACCCAACAAGCAAGAAAACCCCAAGAGGAGATAATCCATCTGCCATGATGAAGGGTGCCTCTGCTGCTTCTGGAGCAATTTCCAAAGATATTGATAGTGCACCACGCAAACTCTTTGGCGGAGTGCAAAAAGACAACAGCGGCAATGTTAAAACTGACAAATATGGTAATGTTCAATACGACAAAGGTTTGCTTAGCATGGCTTTTAACAATCCTACAATTGGAGGCAAAAGTGCAGAGGCTTTTTTACATGGCAATGGAGGTTTTGATAAGAGACTTGAAGACGGCATGATGAGCGGTGCAAAGAATGTTGTTAGTGGTAAATTTTTCAAAAGCGTTGATAATATAGCTAGCGGTGTAAAAAATGGGGCAGCAAGTGGATCTGGTATAAAAGATAAATTTTTAAAAGCCGTTAGTGGCGCAAAGGAAGGCTACAACAAGAATGTTACATCCTCCAATTTTCTTTCAAAACAAATGGATAAGTTTGACAATTGGGTTGCAAGCGATAAAGGTTTGCAAAAGCAAGGATATGGTATTGATGGTAAATTGTTTGCAAGCGATAAAGCAAGAAGGACAGCTGAATTAGAAGCTAAAGAAATACTAAAAGATAATGAAAATAATCATCTACTAGCAAGGGACGAGTATGTTAAAAAAGTTACTGAAACCAATGATTCTATAGATAAAAAAACTGCTGAGAAACAATTTTGGGATCTTACTTTAAACTTTGAAAAGCAAGAGTATCAAGGTAGAGATAAAAATTACGATTTTAAGTAAAAATTTAAAAACTTAGATAAAATTGACGAATGGATGAAGGAGTTTTACCGTATGCACGGCAAGCCACTGGATGGTGATGCAAATTACGACACTAAACAAAAGCATGCAGAGGTGCAAGGTTTTAACGGTGATGCATATGACTACGCAAGAGCCAAGTTTAAACAGAGCCTTAGTGGCAAAGAAGACATTGAAGGTCTGGCGGATCATATATTTACAATGCTAAAAGGTGGCAAGCCACAGGTTTTAAAAATGACGGACTCTGTTGCAATGGCAAGTGGCAACTCTGCCAATAGCTCAAACAGTGTAAACGATAGCATGCCTATAAGCGATAACGACTTTGACGAAGATGACAGAGGTGATATTGATGACACAAATAATCAATACGAAACCCCTGGAGATGAAGAAGGTGATGATATTTTAAGCAAAAATATTGTCAACAACAATGATGATAGCTTGGAGGAAATTACTGAAAAAGCTCAACAAAAAGAGAAAGATATTGAGGACAAGCTGAAAAAAGAAGCTGAAAAAGCAGGTATGGAGTTTGATGCAGAAAATAAAGATGAGATTCAAAAGCAGTTGTTTGAAAACGCAAAAGAAGCACTGACAAACCCTGATGACCTAAAGAGTAGGTAGAGTGATTAGTTGTTTGCCTTTGTAATTTAAACTCTTGCAAATAAAATAGATAAAAATATTATTTATTGCAGGCTGGTAAAATATTTACTATAATATTTGTATTGTGTTTTGCTAGATGTTTTTTATTTGTAAGTTAAAGGTATGCAAAAATTAAAAGTTAAAAACAAAGAGTATCAATTTGCCAAGCTTAGTGGCTTGGGGCTTGATAGCTTGCCTTTTTCAATTAAAATACTTGCTGAAAATTTACTTAGAAACGGCGAGGATTTACATCCTATCAAAAAATGGGTGGAGTCCAAAGGTTAGGTAAATCTTGAAGTGAACTACAAGCCAGCAAGGGTGCTAATGCAGGATTTTACCGGCGTGCCTGCGGTTGTTGACCTAGCTGCAATGAGGGATGCTGTTAAAAAAAGCGGTGGCGATGTAAAAAAAATTAACCCTCTTGTGCCAACACACTTGGTGATAGACCACTCGGTGCAGGTTGATAGCTACGCAAAAAGCTCTAGCCTTGAAGATAACATAAAGCTTGAAATGACCCGCAACATGGAGCGATACGAGTTTTTAAAATGGGGGCAGCAAATTTTTGAAAACTTTAAAGTTGTGCCGCCTGGGGTTGGTATCTGTCATCAGGTTAACATTGAAAACATAGCTAAAGTAGTTTGGCAAAACGATGCTGGTGATGTTTATTTTGACACCTGCGTAGGCACGGACTCCCACACCACAATGGTCAACGGGCTTGGCGTTTTAGGCTGGGGCGTTGGGGGTATTGAGGCAGAGAGCGTGATGCTTGGTGAGTCAATCTCCATGCTTGTGCCTGAGGTTATTGGCTTTAAACTCAAAGGCAAACTAAAAGAGGGTATTACAGCAACTGACCTAGTGCTTACCATAACACAAATGCTACGCACAAAAGGTGTTGTTGATAAATTTGTTGAGTTTTACGGCGATGGCGTAAAGCATCTATCTCTTGCAAATAGAGCGACAATTGCAAACATGGCACCGGAATATGGGGCAACTTGTGGTATCTTTCCTGTTGACGAGAAAACCACAGACTACCTAGAGCTAACGGGCCGTAGCTATGAGCAAATTGAGCTTGTAAAAACATATTGCAAAGAGCAGGGCGTTTGGGGCGTGCGTGAAGATGACATCATTTTTACTGACACACTAGAACTTGACCTTGAAAGCGTTGAGGCAAGTCTTGCAGGACCAAAAAGACCTCAGGATAGAGTTGTGTTAAAAGATGTAAAAAAATCTATGACCAGCAACTTTGCGGAGGTGGGCGAGCATTTTGCCTCTGCTAACTTTGATGCAAACAAACTCTCTCACGGCTCTGTGGCAATTGCAGCTATTACTTCCTGCACCAACACATCAAACCCTGCGGTTTTAATTGCAGCCGGACTCGTGGCAAAAAAAGCCGTTGAAAAAGGCTTAAGCACAAAGCCATTTGTAAAAACATCCTTGGCACCTGGGTCAAGGGTTGTGGAGGATTATCTTAGCAAATCTGGGCTACAAAGCTATCTTGACAAGCTTGGCTTTAACATTGTAGGCTTTGGCTGCACAACTTGCATTGGTAACTCTGGCCCATTAAAACCAGAGTTTGAAGCCGCAATTAAAGACCAAAACCTAAGTGTTGCATCGGTTTTATCAGGCAATCGTAACTTTGAAGGCAGAGTGCACCCCCTTGTAAAAGCAAACTATCTTGCCTCCCCGCCTTTGGTTGTTGCTTACGCTCTTGCTGGCACTACAAATATTGACCTAAGCAAGGAGCCAATTGCAAATGGTGTCTACCTCAAGGATATCTGGCCAAGCAACGAGGAGATTGAGGCTGTAATTAATTCATCCCTCTCCCGTGATACCTTTGCTTCAAAATACGCATCCGTTTTTGATGGCACGCAGCAGTGGCAGCAAATACAAACCGCAAAAAGCGATGTCTACGAGTGGAAAAAATCAATGGGATACATTGAAAACCCCCCATACTTCACTTCAAAATCATCTGGCATAGCCGATATACAAAATGCAAGAGCCCTTTTGATACTTGGTGATAGCGTAACAACTGACCACATCTCTCCGGCGGGCGACATAGCAGCAAGCTCACCAGCGGGTGATTATTTAAAATCTTTAGGTATTGCAAAAGCGGACTTTAACTCCTACGGTGCACGCCGTGGTAGCCATAGCGTGATGATGCGAGGCACCTTTGCAAACATCCGTATAAAAAACAAAATGGCGGAGGGTAAGGAGGGCGGATACTCAAAAGATATTGAAAGCGGCGAGGTTAAGCCGGTCTATGATATTGCAATGAAGTGGCAGGCAAAAAATACGCCTCTTGTTGTTTTTGGCGGTAAGGAATACGGCACTGGCTCCTCGCGGGACTGGGCGGCAAAAGGCACAATGCTGCTTGGCGTTAAGGCTGTTATCTGCGAGAGTTTTGAAAGAATTCACCGCTCAAACCTAATTGGCATGGGTGTTTTGCCATTTGTATTTGAGGATGGTATAAATGCAAGCACTCTTGGCATTAAGGGCGATGAAGTTTTTGAAATTCTTGGACTCAAGGACCTCTCACCACGCAAAACTTTTGAGCTTAAAATCAATGGTAAGGTAGCCTGCAAAATCATTGCGGCAGTTAATACTCAAAGAGAGCTTGAGTATTTAGAGCTTGGCGGCATTATGCCATATGTTATTAAAAAATTGACAAAATAGTTATCCTTGTAGATATGCAAATATTTAATAGCTTTGACGACCCAGTTTTTGCACAGCTTTTAAACAATCAAAGGGCGGATTTTGACGATGAAATTGCAGAGAATGTCCTTGAAACAATACTTGATATAAAGCTTGGTCAAAAAATGCCTCTTGACTACACAAATAAATTTTCTGGTTGTAGCTTGCAAAGTGTTTTAGTTAGCATGGGCGAGCTTAATGCTGCTTACGAGCGTGTTTTAGACAAAAAACCAGACCTTGTGAGGGCGTTAAACAAGGTATACGACAGAGTTTACGCCTTTCACAAAAAGCATTACGAGTTTATAAAGCCCACAAAGGATTTTAGCTTTACAGACGATCTTGGCAATAAGCTTGGCTATATTTACAACTCTATAGAATCTGTGGGCATTTATGTGCCCGGCGGTAGGGCGGTTTATCCAAGCTCTGTAATTATGAGTTTTGTGCCAGCCTTTTGTGCCGGGGTAAAGGAGGTATATTTTGCCAGTCCACCAATGCAAAATGGTCTTATTAGCGATGTTATAATGGCTGCAATCTTTATTTGCAAGGAACGCACGCACCAGTCCAAAATCATAAAAAACATTTACAAGATGGGTGGGGCAAGTGCTATTGCATCCTTTTGTTATGGCAGCCAAGAAGTTAAAAAAGTTGACAAAATTATTGGTCCAGGCGGTAGTTATGTGTCCATAGCTAAAAGATTTTTGTTTGGCGAAGTTGGTATTGACATGATAGCAGGACCCACCGATCTAACTATAATAGCCGATGAAAGTGCTGATGCAAAATGCGTTGCAATGGATTTATTTTCGCAGCTGGAGCACGGGGGGGATTCAAGAGTGTTTTTACTTACTGACTCCCAGTATTTTGCAAACCTTGTGAACGAGCAAATTGCAAAAATTTTACCAACTCTTAGCAGAATGGAAATTGTTGACAAGTCAATTAAAAACTCTGCAATTGTTCTTGTAAATCAAATAGAGCAAGCTGCCGATGCGGCAAATAAAATTGCACCTGAGCATCTGCAAATTTGCACAAAATCTAACGATTTAATTTTAAAATACATCAAAAATGCAGGAGCGGTTTTTGTGGGCAATTACACATCCGAGAGCTTTGGCGACTACATACTAGGACCAAGTCATGTTTTGCCAACTGGGGGTAGTGCAAGGTTTAGTTCTGGACTATCAGTTATGGATTTTTTAAAAAAAATATCCATCATGCAAATTGCAAATAAGGACTCTGCCCGACTTTTGGCAAACGATGCAATTGTTGTTGCTAAGGAGGAGGGGCTTGAGGCTCATGCTATGTCAATGCAGATAAGAGAGGATATTAGGTAGTTGAAAACATGAGTAAATTGCTTAGAATATTTTTTTATACTCTTGTAATAACAATCTTACCAAGCAAGGCTTTTGCCATGGCTTTTGAGCCTGTGCTTAGCTATTCTAAAAACGAGTTTGCCTTTATGCTAACAGGGGCTACCGCATGGAAGACGGACGACAAGTACTTTATTGGTCGCTATGTAAGCCCTCGCCCAAACTATGCCCAGATAAAAGCTGATGAACTAAATGAAAAATCTAAAATCCTTGCCCGTGATGTTTTGCGTGAGTTTGACAGGGACGAGCTTGGTTATTCAAAACAAACAAGGCACAACTTTAAGGCTTTAAATATGGGTTTTAGTGTTAGATATGTTGATTTTAAAAACGATAATAACCCAGATGCCTTAAAAACAAAAAGCAAGATTACTAACTTTATATCCACAGGCCCAGCCTTTACCTTTGCACCAGCAAAAGAGATATTTTTTTATTATGCACCATCTATAGCTCTTGCAAACACATATGCTGGGGGCTCTGGCAAGAGAATTATAAAAATTACTTACTCGCAGTCCTTAGGAGTGATGTTTAGATTGTTTGCAAGCGACCAAGTGAGTGCATTTTCATTTGGCTTTGGTGCTACAATAATTGAGGGCAAGGCAATGCCAAACGCATCAATAGGGTTTTATACAGATTAAAGAAATTTGAATTGTAAAATTGAATTTTGTATTATCTAATACCAGAGGTAAAATTTTGCATTAATCGTGATATCTCATCCTCGCAAAAACCGTAAAACACTTCTGGGTGATTGTAGCAGGATGATTTATCTTGCACTATGTTTTTGTCGCAAACAGAGCCATCTTTAAAGTATTTTAGGTGCGATGTAAAACCAAACTTGCTGTCTTTAAGTCCAAACACAAGCCTTTGTATTCTGGCATGGCAAATTGCACCATAGCACATAAGGCAGGGTTCTAGGCTTGAGTAGATTGAGGCAAAGTAGTCGTCAAATCTATGATTTTGTATTTTTTTGCACATCCTTGATATAGCTAAACACTCGGCATGCATCATGCAATTGCCATGCTTATAAACCTCGTTTTTAGCTATGCTTAAATGCTGTATTTTTCCGCTTTGCTTGTGTTGTAGTATAAGCAGGCAGGCAATTGGAAAGTCCTGTGAATCTATGTTTTGACTAGCTTTTTTAATTGCTATTTTAATAAGCCTGTTAAATGGATTCACAACCTATTGTAATTATTTAACAACAAAATTGGAGGCCGGAGACGGAATCGAACCGTCGCATAAAGGCTTTGCAGGCCCTTGCATTACCACTTTGCTACCCAGCCAGCATCGGTATTGAGGTAAATTTTATTAAGTTTTTTATTTAATGTCAAATTAAAATTTTACTTTTTGATTTTTACTTGCTTTTTGCAAAAATATCATAACACTTTAAAAGGTAGATTTACTTGTTATTGCATTTTATGGACGCATCCCTTAATGCCTCAGAGCAAAGCCAGTTGGAAAAAAAACTGGAGCTTAAAAACATCAATCTTTATTACAGCATTACAAAGCAAATATTAAAAGATGTATCTGTGGATTTTTACAAAAATAAGGTAACATCACTTATTGGACCTTCGGGCTGTGGTAAATCATCACTTTTAAAAACAATAAATCGTATTAACGACTACATACCCGGATTTAGATATGAAGGAGAGATACTCTTGGACGGCAATAATATATCTGAGCTTGATGTGACGATTTTGCGTCTTTTGGTTGGGATGGTTTTTCAAAAGCCTACGCCTTTTCCGGGCTCCATTTACAAAAATGTTGCTTTTGGTCCTAGAATACACGAGCTTTACAAAAGCAAGGCGGATCTTGATAATATAGTTGAGGCAAGCCTTACAAAGGCAGGGCTTTGGAACGAGGTAAAGGACAAGCTACACGAAAGTGCAACTAGCCTTTCGGGCGGGCAACAACAAAGACTATGTATAGCTCGTACAATAGCAATCAAACCAGATGTAATATTGATGGATGAGCCATGTTCGGCTCTTGACCCAATAGCAACAGCAAAGGTGGAGGAGCTTATTAATGAGCTAAGACAAGAGTACACAATTGTTATTGTTACGCACTCAATGAGTCAGGCGGCTAGAATTTCGGATTATAGTGCATTTTTGTATCTTGGCGAGTTGGTGGAATTTGCTCCAACTGCAAGCATTTTTACAAACCCTAAAAACAAATTGACCGAGAACTACATCAACGGCAAAATTGGCTAATATTTACCCAGATATGCAAAATACATCATCTAGCTTAAACCACATTGCAATTATTATGGATGGCAACAGAAGGTGGGCGCGTAAAAATCTTTTAAAGGCAAGCGATGGGCATAAGATAGGTGCTGGGCGTATAAAGGATATTGCAAAGCATTGTCTTGCAAATCTTGGAGTGAGGAAGTTAAGTTTGTATGCTTTTTCATCTGAAAACTGGAACAGGGACAAATCCGAAACCCAGCTATTGCAAAGCCTTTTAGCTGACTATCTTGATGGTGGTGACCTGCAAGAAATTATATCTTTTAATATTAAAGTTTGCATCATTGGTGATGTTAGCAAGTTTGAGCCAAGGGTGCAAAATGGCATTAAAAAACTTGAGACTCAAATGCTTGAAACATACAACAAAAGCAGCCCTAAAATGCAGCTTAACATTGCATTAAATTACGGCGGCAGGGCCGAAATTACCGAGGCTTTAAACGCCTTAATTGCAAGCGGTAAGCAAAAGATATGCCAGCATGACATTACCAATGCCTTGCAGGAGCCTCAGGATGTTGATTTGCTTATAAGGAGCGGGGGTAATAAGAGGCTTTCAAACTTTTTGCTTTGGCAGTCTTCTTACAGCGAGTTATATTTTACCGATGTGCTTTGGCCCGATTTTTGTGCTAAGGACATTGATGCGGCGGTGGAGTTTTTTGCTTTGCAAAAACGCAATTTTGGTTGCTGATAAACATTATGCTTTGTGACTCTATTAAATTTTTATCAAAATTTTTAACGAGATTTAAAACTAAAACAGCCCCCCTCAGGGAAGATGATTTGATACAAGAAATTTTCAAACCCTTAACCAATCCAGATATAAGTTTTAATTTAACCGATGATCTTGCCTGCATTGAGACTGGGGTTTTTGATGGTGGTAAAATTGTTGTGTCCAGCGATAGCGTTGTGCAAGGAGTGCATTTGTTTAAGGATGTTGATGGCTTTTTTTACGGGGCAAAGCTACTTAAACGCAATATATCGGATATTATTGCCAAGGGGGCGGTGCCACTTTATTACAATTTAAACATCGTTTTGCCGCAAAACATTAATTATCAATTTTTGCAAAGCTTTGCCGCAGGGCTTTTGCAGGTGCAAAGTCAGTATGCTATAAAACTTATAGGAGGCGATACAACAAGGTTTGCAAAGGGTTTGAATGATTGCTTTGTTGCAAATTCTACAATTTTTGGCAAAATTGCAAACAATTTACATTTACCACTAAGGCAAAACATAAAAGATGGTGATGTAATTTTTGCCACAAACAAAGCAGGACTTGCTTTTGATGGCTATTTAAGCTTAAAAGCCAAGGCTGCCAAACGCAAATCTAAGGATTTGCGTGCATTTAACAATGCCGAGATAGCTTATCTAAACCCAGAGCTTAAACACTACAACTTTTGCATGGAACAAGACTTTACAAGTCTTGTTAGTGCAAGTATGGATGTGTCGGACGGATTGTTTAAGGATTTAAGTACGATGCTTAAAGCATCAAATCTTGCGGGGGTATTAAATTGCCAAAATGTTTGCAAACTTTGCGGTGTAAATGATGTTGAAGCAGCCTTTGCAAAGCTAAAATTTGGTGATGATTACATCTTGTTATTTGCAACACCAAAGGCTAATGTTGACAAAATAAATACTCTTGCCGCAAGGCATAGTTTAACAATCATGCCAATTGCAAGTGCAAAGTTTGGTGCATCTGGGGCAATCTACGCAGATGATGCAATGCAAATGTCTTTTAAGCCAGAAGGCTTTGACGCACTGCAAATGGATATATCTTAAAATTGTCAAACCTTATCTTGCAGCTGAAGTTTGTATTAAATTTTACTTTGCAAAAGTTATTTTTATTGCATTAATACCCATAGCATAAAGGCTTGCAAAGTAAACCAAGATGCTGGATGTTGCAAAACTTACAAGAATTGCAAGCCTTGCAAGCAAGCCAAAATCTGAAAAAGCAAACATCACCTTGTTTAACAGTAAAAACAGGATGCAAATTAGGGCGGAGGAGGCAATTGTTTTGATTGTAAAACCTATTAAGTCTGAGGATATTAGCAAATATCCTCTTTTGCTTAAGGCAAAAAATAGTAAAATGCAGTTAACTAAATAGGAAGAACTTGTTGCAAAAGCTATGCCAAAGACGCCAAATTTTTTTACCAAAATTACGGAAAGTAAAACATTGCACAAGATGCCAACCAAGCTAAATATCATTGGGGTTTTGGTATCGCTATTTGCAAAAAATATTACCGATAGCACCTTGTTAAGCAGTGCAAAAAATAGTCCACCAGCAAAAATTGCAATAATGATTGACACATTGTGTGTGTCCCTAGTTGTAAATCCGCCGTATTGAAACACTGTTATGGTAATTGCCTTTGCAGATATTAACATTGCAAGGCTTGCTGGCAAGCCGTAAAGCAAAAGCAGTTTAAAGGCATTTGTTTGCAGCTCTTTACCAAGAATACGATTGCCACTAACAACAGCATTGGACATGGCTGGTAAGGATACAATCCCAAGTGTAATACCTATGATTGACAAAGGAAAATAAAATATCCTATCAGCATAATACAAATAAGATACCCCAGAGGCTATAAAGCTTGCAAGCAGACCATCAACAATTGTATTGACCTGCGAAAAAGAACTTGCAAGCGTAGTGTTAAACATTTTAGAAAACACACTTTTTGTGTCGTTATCAAGCCTTGGTTTTGCGGGTTTTAGTAAGTATCCATTTTTTACACAAGCAAAATAGCTCGTTACAAACTGCAATATACCACCAACAAGCACCGAAACAGAAAGGCAAACTGTAAGGTCGTTAAAGGCATGGCTAAAAAATAGGACAAAAAATATCATCACTATGCTTAGTACAGAAGGGACAAAGGCGTAAAAAAAGAATCGTTCCAAAGAGTTTAAAACGCCCCAAAGCACCGAGCAAGCAGTGATAAAAAAGAAGTAAGGAAAGGTTAGTCTTGTAATGTATATTGTGTGTTGTAGTTTTGTGGACTCAAACCCGGGGGCAAGGGCGTAGATTATTTTGTCCATGAATATCTCGCAAATTACAGTTACGCAAAACAAAATTATCAAGATAATAGTAAAGACATTTGAGGAAAACCTAAGGCTTTCATCCTTACCTTTTTGATGCCTGACGCGAGAGAAAACAGGCACAAAGCCCGAAAACAAAGCACCCTCGCCAAAAATTTTACGAAAAAAGTTTGATAGTTTAAAGCTTGTAAAAAAGCTATCTGCCATTGCCCCCGCACCAAGATATTTTGCAATTAGCATGTCTCTTGCAAAGCCCACTATTCTGCAAAATAATGTTAAAAGCGAGACAAGCATTGCAGAGCGGTTCATAGCCATATGGTTTAAATTATTTGTTAAAGTATGGTATTTTAAAATTCAGCAATTCCAGTTTTTAACACAATATCGCTACAGTCCGTAGATTTAGTTGCAGTGGAATTAGGATTTGTATCGCTGAGTGGATCTATTCTGTCGTAACTATATGTTTCTATAACAATCTCGCTGTTAGGGTCGCCCTCTGGAACGCATCCGTTTTTACACTTCCAATAATCTCTCTCTTCTGCATTTTTTATTCTTACACAACAATTTTTCTCTTGATTTTTTGATTGGTCTTCTGTGTCGCAGCCTGCTGTATTGGATAAAGATGGTGCTGTGCAGCTTAATGCACTAGA
>VFQT010002386.1_pt1 | contig 19485 bp, 12 predicted proteins | sample 3512381 | NCBI WGS metagenome assembly VFQT01 (sample SAMN10412376, study PRJNA504923) | tailings metagenome | isolation source: Relicate 2 Philex TSF3 active mining site | place: Philippines: Tuba, Benguet | collected 2017-08-29
TCGCACGCGCTTATCTTGGAACTGTGGTCGCCGCATATTGATGACGAATGCTTGCATCCCAGCGCCGTTTTGGTGCTTGAGTGTTTTTTTGATTAACTCGCCACTGTCGAACTTCGGCCCCTTGTACATGCGCGCCCAGTTCTTGGCCCGGTTCTCTACGACCACATCAAACTCGCCGGCGAGGAAAGCTTCAAGACGCGCCAAGTCATCTTTGTAGAAGCGATAAATAATTCGATCAAAATTGAAGGCGCCCTTGCGCGCAGGCAGGTCGGTACCCCAATAGTCCGGGTTCTTGCGGTAGGTAATCGCACGACCCACATCGTAGCGCTCAATCAGATAGGGGCCGCTGGCAATCGGCGCGACAAGCTGTATCTTGTCGAAAGGCGTACCCGCCGCCCACTTGCGCGAAAACACCGGCATGCCGCCCACGATCAGCGGTAGCTCGCGGTTCAGCATTTTGAAATCGAAACGCACGCTGCGCGCGTCGATAACCACGGCTTGCTTAACATCCGCGAAAATCATTTTGAATTGCGGCGCGCCCTTCGCCATCAAGGTCTCGAACGAGTACTTCACATCGTCTGCCGTAACCGGGTCGCCGTTATTGAAGCGCGCCTTGGCATGCAGACGGAAGGTCATGGACATACGGTCGGGCGCTAGCATCATGTCCTCGGCCAGCAAGCCGTACATGGTCGCCACCTCGTCGGCTGAACTCACCGCCAGTGACTCGAACATCAAGTTAGTCAAACCTGCGGCTGCGACGCCCTTCATTGAGAACGGGTTGAACTTGTCGAAGCTATTCGCGGCACCCGGATTTGCGAGATAAATCTCGCCACCCTTGGTCGCATTCGGGTTGTGATACGCGAAATTCGAAAAATCCGGCGGGTACTTGGGTATGTCGTACAAAGAAAATGCGTGCCCCGCCCAAGCCGCCGAGGCGAGCAGGACGCTACTGCAAAAAACAAGGCCGGCGACCAAACGCTGCATATCAAGAAACACGAAGTGATGCAAAAGACTAAGGATAGCCGGTTTCGCTGCCGGAGGCGTCAGACGCGGATTTTCAGGCCGGGTTGGTATTGCTTGGGTACTGCGCCTGCAAGCACGGCAGCTTGAACCCGAACACCCTGCTTCCCTACGCCTTGAACAACATACGCTGCACACTGCGCAAGTTGCGGCGACCTTGTTGCGCAGCCTACAATGTCATCTTTTCAGCGCCCGGCCAGCGTAGATAACGCAATTCGGGCCGCTGCCTCGAACTTATCGGAGTCTTCGCATGGCATTCTTGCAAGGTAAAAAAATTCTGATCACCGGTGTCTTGTCGAACCGCTCGATTGCTTACGGCATCGCGCGCGCCTGTCACCGCGAAGGTGCTGAACTTGCTTTCACCTACGTCGGCGAGCGCTTTAAAGACCGTATTACCGAGTTTGCGCAGGAATTCAATAGCCAATTGGTGTTCGACTGCGACGTCGGCATCGATGAGCAGATTGATGCGCTGTTTAACGATTTAGGTAAATCGTGGTCCCAGTTTGATGGCTTGGTCCATGCCATCGGGTTCGCGCCACGTGAAGCGATTGCGGGTGATTTCCTCGACGGCATGACGCGCGAGAATTTTCGTATCGCGCACGATATCTCTGCCTACAGTTTTGCAGCGATGGCGAAAGCCGCGCTGCCGATGCTTTCGCCTAATTCGGCGCTGCTGACGCTCTCCTATTTAGGTGCAATCCGTGCCCTGCCCAACTACAACACCATGGGCCTGGCCAAAGCCTCTCTGGAGGCCAGCGTGCGCTACCTTGCCGCCTCTCTCGGTAAGCGCGGCACGCGCGTCAACGGCATCTCCGCCGGTCCGATCAAAACGCTTGCGGCGAGCGGCATCAAGGATTTCGGGAAAATTCTGAATTACGTGCAGCAGAACGCGCCGCTGCGCAGAAATGTGACGATTGATGATGTCGGCAACGCCGCCGCCTTCTTGCTGTCAGCTCTTGCCGGGGGTATCACCGGCGAGATCACCTATGTCGACGGCGGGTTCTCGCAAGTCGTGCCGGGGATGGAAGAAGCGGGTTGAGTCACGTCTGCAGTAAACCCTCATACGGACCCAAGGCGGATCCGAGGCAACACGCCAGATCAGCTGCGACGAATCACCTGCAACGAATCAGAGATCAGATGAACGTTGCCGGCGAGACGCCAAACCGTTCGGACAATGCGCGGATTTGTCGTAGATTCAGTTCTCTGCGCCCGCTGAGGATTTCTGACACCACGCCTTGAGAACCGATCTCGCTTAAATCGGCTTGTCGCAGGCCGTGCTGCTCCATCAGAAAATTCAAAGCGTCTAATCCGGTAGGCGTAGGTAGCGGAGGGTGTGCGGCTTCGTAGTCTTCGATCAAATCACCCACGATGTCGACTAACTCCAGCGCCGGGTGATTCGGGTCTGAGCCGGCCTCTTGCAGCAAGGCTTCCAGTAAATCACTCATTTGATGGTAGTGTTGTTCTCCGCGAATCGGCGCAATATCAGTCGCTCGACGAAACTGCTCCCATGCCGGCAGCAAGGGCTTGACGTCTATCCTGGCTCTCATGATTTCCAGTCTCCTTTGTCATACTCAGCGCGCGTCATGACGGATTTGACGTAAATGATTTGCCGCTCAAAATTCAGATAAGCCACCAAGCGATATTTGTTGCCGCCGACATTGAACACCGCTAAATCACCAACCTTGTCGACAGTATTAAAAACTTTTTTCAGGGCCGACCAATTCTCAAAACGACTAGCCTCGATCACTTTCCGCCAGCCCTGTAATGGACCGAGTGCCTGCGGATGGATATCCGCAAACTCCCGCAGCGCCCGGTAACTGATTAGCCTCACCACAGCACAATATCTCATATTGAGATTGAATAGGGGGATTGTCGCATTTTTCCAGCGCAAAAGCGCCGCTTGCTGTATGCTTCGCCCCGCGCTGCAACAAACAGCGCGTCGTTGCACCGCAGCCCCTGACGAGCAGCATTACCTGAAGCCCTCCCGCCCCTTGGTGCAGATCGATTAAGCACCAATGCAGCGTACCGAAAGCCCGCTCATACCGGCACTTGGTACCCCGCATCACGGCGCAAAGCTTTTGTGCCGTATCTCTTCTGGCAAGTTTTTCTCCGAAACCCGACGGGTTTCGCGTTGAACTGTTGTTGTCGCTGGTATCACCGGTCCGCGTTGCTTTTGCAATGTCACTGCCCGTTTTGCGCGCAGCGGCGATCTTTTGGAAGAAACTCATGACGTTTGAATCACTCGGGCTGCATCCGCAGATCCTGAAAGCTTTAACTGATGCTGGCTACACCCAACCCACACCCGTGCAGCAGGAGGCGGTTCCTGCCGCAATCGCCGGACGCGATTTAATGGTGTCCTCACAAACAGGTTCAGGCAAAACCGCCGCCTTCATGCTGCCGGCACTGAACAAGTTTGCGAACGAACCCGTCGAGGCTCGCGCTGGCAAAACACCTAACCAACATGCCCAAGCAGCGCGCTCGCGCGGCGAGCGACCACGCTTCATGCCAGCGCAACCGAAGATGCTGGTGCTGACGCCAACCCGAGAGCTTGCGCTTCAAGTCACGACTGCCACTGACAAATACGGTACGCACATGCGGCGCATCAAAGCAGCATCCATTCTCGGCGGGATGCCCTACCCGAAGCAGATGCAACTGCTCGCACGCAACCCTGAGATTTTGGTGGCGACACCGGGTCGCCTGATTGATCACATGGAGTCGGGCAAGATTGATTTCTCCAAATTGGAGATGCTGGTACTCGATGAAGCCGATCGTATGCTCGATATGGGCTTTATCGAAGATATTGAATTGATCGTCAGCCGCACGCCGGCAACGCGCCAGACACTGCTGTTCTCGGCCACGCTCGATGGCATGGTTGGTAATATCGCGCGTCGCATTACCACTGATCCATTGCGCATACAGATCGCGGGCGCATCGTCGCGCCATGAAAACATTGAGCAACGCGTGCATTTTGTCGATGATTTACTGCACAAGAATCGTTTGCTCGATCATCTGCTGCGTGATACCGCGATCGAGCAAGCGGTGGTGTTCACCGCAACCAAGCGCGACGCAGATCAAATTGCTGATCGTTTGAGTATTGCCGGCTTCGCCGCTGCAGCGCTACATGGTGACATGCACCAAGGTGCACGCAACCGTACACTGAATGCACTGCGCAGCGGTCAGCTACGCGTGCTGGTAGCAACCGATGTAGCCGCGCGCGGTATTGACGTGCCGGGCATTACCCATGTGTTTAATTACGACTTGCCCAAGTTCGCCGAGGACTATGTGCATCGTATTGGCCGCACCGGTCGCGCAGGTCGCAATGGCATGGCGATCTCGTTGGTGAATCATGCAGAAGGTGTGCATGTGAAACGCATCGAGCGCTTGACCAAGCAAACCATACCGGTGGATGTGATCGCAGGCTTCGAGCCGAAGAAAACCGCTTCCACGCGCTCACGTCCGGGTTGGAAGCCCGGCGATGGCCGCGGCAAACCGGCCAAGCCGGGCAAACCGGGTCAGCGCACCTTTGCCAAGCCGGGCGCACCCGGCAAAGATGGTGGCTATCGCGGTCAGCGTGACAGCCGTAGCGCTGAGGGTCGTCGGGGCTAAGGCGCCGGACTTCCAGAGAAAGCTCCTGCGGGAGCTTTTTTTATGCAATGAGATAATCCACCGTATAGCCTTATTGAAAGCTTCCATCCATGAGCAGCCCGGATGCACTGCCAATTCGTTTGACTTCTTTCTCGCACGGCGGTGGCTGCGGCTGCAAGATCGCGCCCGGATTGCTGTCGGATATTCTGAAACAGTCACGCGGCTTTCCTGTGCCGCCACAACTGCTGGTAGGAATAGAAACTGCTGATGATGCAGCGGTCTATCGGCTGAATGATGAGCAGGCGCGGATTGCCACCACTGACTTCTTCATGCCGATCGTCGACGACCCTTTCGACTTTGGTCGTATTGCAGCGACCAATGCGATTTCGGATGTGTACGCCATGGGTGGCACACCGATCATGGCGCTCGCATTGGTGGGCATGCCGATTGATAAGCTGCCGGTAGAAACCATTGGCCGCATTCTCGCAGGTGGTGAAACTGTTTGCGCCGCTGCCGGTATTCCGATTGCTGGTGGTCACACCATCGATTCCGTCGAGCCCATCTACGGCTTGGTGGTGATGGGCTTGGTGCATCCCAACAAGCTGAAACGAAACGCTGATGCGCAAGCCGGCGATAAGCTCATTCTTGGTAAAGCACTTGGTGTTGGCGTGTTATCTGCTGCATTGAAAAAAGGCGCGCTCGATGCGGCAGGCTATGCCACGATGATTGCCAGCACCACGCAACTCAATACACCTGGCAAGGCCTTGGCGAATATCGATGGCGTGCATGCGCTCACCGATGTCACCGGCTTCGGATTACTCGGCCACGCGCGCGAAATGGCGCTGGGTGCAAAACTACGTGCCCGCATCAAGATGAGGGCTGTGCCTGTGCTACCTCATGCTGAGCAGCTTGCGACTGAGGGCCATATTACCGGTGCATCAGCGCGTAACTGGGCCGGCTACCATCAAGACATCATACTCGCACCGAACATCAGCCCACTACAACAAGCGCTACTCACCGACCCGCAAACCTCGGGTGGCTTGCTGGTCGCCTGCACTGATGACGCGGTCACTGATGTGATCAGCCTGTTTCATAGCCAGGGCTTCGCGCATGCATCGGTGATTGGCGAATTGGTGAACGAACCGCCAGGTGTCGAGGTTGTCAGCGAATGACTATCGTTCGTGAAACACCCCTCGCGCTGGACTGCCGCGGGCTGCGTAAACGCTATGGCACGCGTACCGTACTCCACAACCTCGATCTGCAATTGCAGGCAGGTGAATATGTAGCGATCATGGGCGAATCCGGTGTTGGAAAGTCAACTTTTCTGAACCTGGTGGCCGGTCTGGATCATGCCGATCAAGGTGAGCTACTGATTGATGGTGTTGCTGCACACACGCTTAGCGACGAAGCCGCCACCTTACTGCGCCGACAAAAGCTTGGTTTTATTTTTCAGGCCTTTCATCTACTGCCGCATCTCACCCTGCTGCAAAATGTCTCTCTGCCCTTAATGCTCAACCAGTTACCAACCCAGCGTGCGATCGATATGCTGCATGCCGTAGGGTTGGCGGGGCGTGAGCATGATTTTCCGCGTCAACTCTCTGGTGGTGAAATGCAGCGAGTCGCGATTGCACGTGCACTCGCTCACCGCCCACGCCTGCTGCTTGCCGACGAACCGACCGGTAACCTCGACCCCGATACCGCTGCTGATATCCTGCATCTACTCAAGGATGAGATTGGTAGTAGCGGCGCAGCAGCAATCATCGTGACGCACTCACCGCTTGCGGCGGCCAGTGCCGACCGGGTGCTGGTACTGACGCGTGACGGTCTTCGTCAGCAAAACACTCTCCAGCGTCACGCTTGATGAGTGTATTGCGCTGCCTGCTGATCGGTGAGTGGCGTGCGCATCCGGTGCGCGCCCTGGTCGCGATACTTGCGATTGCGCTTGGGGTAGCGCTTGGGTTTGGTATTCATCTCATTAACAGTGCTGCGTTCAATGAATTTTCTGCTGCAGCGCGTAGTTTGTCGGGCAGCGCGGATCTCCAGGCACGTGCCATCGCAGGCAGTTTGGATGAGCGACTCTACCCAACGCTGGCGTATTTAGCCGAGATTGAATCTGCCTCACCGGTGTTGGAGCTGGATCTGCCCGTCCCCGGCCATCGCGGCGCGCTCAAGCTACTTGGTATTGATAGTTTCGCTGCTGCTGCGATTACACCCGACCTGCTCGGTGTGCCCGACAATGATCGTCCATTCGATATGTTGATGCATGATGCTGTATTTTTATCGCCGGCCGCGATGCAATGGTTGGAGGTAAAGCGCGGCGACACGATAAAGGTACTCAGTGGTACACGTGAGGTAAAGCTGCGTGTTGCAGGTAGCTTATTGCAGGCACGCGCAGGTCAGAAGCTGGCGGTGATGGATATTGCAGGTGCGCAGTGGCAACTTGATCGCGTTGGTCAGCTATCCCGTATCGATCTGAAATTAGTTGCAGGTGTCGACCGCGCCGAGTTTCGTCAGAAACTTCAAGCACAGTTTGCGAGTTCTTTGGTGATTACTGAAACCGATGACCAGGACAAACGCAGCGCCACCCTATCACGTGCCTACCGCGTCAATTTGAATGTGCTGGCGCTCGTCGCATTGTTCACTGGCGCATTTTTGGTGTTCTCAACGCAGGCATTGTCGGTACTTCGGCGGCGTCCACAACTCGCGCTACTACGCACCTTGGGTGTGACGCGCGATCAACTCGTCAAGCAAATTCTGGTCGAAGGTACGACGCTGGGCGTGCTCGGATCATTGCTCGGGCTCGGGCTCGGCTTTGCCCTGGCCAGCGCTGCGCTCAGTTTATTGGGTGGTGATCTGGGTGGTGGCTACTTTCCAGGTGTGCAGCCGAGCGTACATTTCAGTCTGGCGGCCGCAGTCGTCTTCTTTATCGCAGGTGCGGGTGTTGCCCTGCTGGGCAGCATCGCCCCTGCCATGGAAGCAGCGCGCGCACAACCCGCGGCGGCATTAAAAGCAGGCAGCGAAGACTTGGCACTTGCACCGCTCTCTGCGCCTTGGCCGGCGCTAGTCGCACTGCTACTCGGTGCTGTCTGCACACAATTACCACCACTGAGTGGGCTACCGATCTTTGGCTATCTCGCTATCGTGCTGCTACTGGTCGGTAGCATTGCGCTGATGCCGCGAAGCGCCGCGTGGCTGTTCAGTCGCCTTGCTGCTCGTTGGCGCGGTGTGGGCGGTTCACTCGCGCTGACCCGACTGGCGAATGCGCCGAATCAGGCTGCTATTGCACTCGGTGGTGTGTTGGCGAGTTTTTCATTGATGGTGGCGATGGCGATCATGGTCTCGAGCTTTCGCGTCTCGGTCGATGACTGGTTGCAGCAGCTGCTGTCCGCAGATATTTATGTTCGGGTTGCGGGTGGTCATGAATCAGCACGCCTTACTCATTATGAGCAAGAAGTCATAGCAAGGCTACCCGTCGTCGGGCGTGCAGAGCGCACTCGCTGGTTATACGTCTCACTCGATCCGGCACGGCCGAATGTGGCTTTAATTGCGCGATCCATTAATGCGGATGACCCTGAGCGCGTGCTGCCGATGGTAGGTGATGTGCTGAAGGGTGATTTACTGAAACGTGACACCAGACCTGTATGGGCATCGGAGGCGATGGTTGATCTGTACGGGTGGCGCGTCGGACAACGTGTTTCATTGCCATTTGCCGGCAAACTGCATGCATTTACGGTTGCCGGTATCTGGCGCGACTATGCGCGCCAAACCGGTTCGCTGCAAATCAAGCTCTCAGATTATCAGCAGCTGAGTGGTGACTTGGAAGTGAGTGATATGTCGCTTTGGCTGGCTAACGGTACTGATATGGCTGCACTTCGTCAGCAGCTGGAAGCCTTGCCTTTCAGCGCAGCGCTTGAATTTGCAGAGCCAAACGAAATACGCGCCATCAGCTTACGCATCTTTGACCGTAGCTTTGCGATTACCTATCTGCTGGAGGGCGTAGCGATTGTGATTGGCTTGTTTGGCGTAGCAGCGACCTTCTCATCGCAAGTCTTATCGCGGGCTAAAGAATTCGGCATGCTGCGTCATCTCGGTGTCACGCGTCGCCAGATTCTGCTTCAGCTGGGTATCGAGGGCGCGCTGCTGGCGGCGCTCGCAATCATCGCTGGCTTTGTGGTGGGTACCTGTATCAGTCTGATTCTGGTGTTCATTGTCAACCCGCAGTCGTTTCACTGGACCATGCAGCTGCACCTACCTTGGGGCTTGCTCGGCAGTGTGGCACTGGCGATGCTGGTATCTGCTGCGCTGACTGCCCTGCTCTCGGGCAAGATGGCGGTTGCAGGAAGTGCAGTACGCGCGGTGCGCGAGGACTGGTGATGCGCAAACTAATTGACAGATACCGCCGCGCGGTGATGGCCTTAGCGGGTGTTTCACCAAGCTCAAACAGCGCATCAACCGTAGCTTCAGTTACGAAGCCTCTGGTGAAAGCATCGACGAGAATATCAACCAGGTCATGGTTGAAATCCATGCGTCGTTTGCTCGTGAGTTTGCGCGTGAGTTTGCTTGTGAGTTTTCTGGTCAGTAGCTTATCGATGATCTTGACATCGTCATCCGCCAACGCCGAGACACCACGCTTCGCCCAAGTCAATCCACGTACCGTACTCAGTTTTCCGCGCGACTTCGGCGCTCACCCGGATTTTCGTACCGAGTGGTGGTACGTGACTGGCTGGCTTCAAACCGCTGACGGTAAACCGATCGGCTTTCAGGTGACCTTTTTCCGTTCAGCCACCGGGCATGAAGCGACAAATCCCAGTCAATTCGCACCCAAGCAACTGATCGTTGCGCATGCTGCGATATCGGATCCTGCCATCGGCAAACTACAGCATGATCAGCGCGTTGCACGCGCGGGTTTCGGTCTGGCGCAGACGTCCGAATCGACGACCGATATCAAGCTCGGCAAATGGTCAATGCGGCGAGAAGCGAATGGTATGTATCGCGTCACACTGCCAGCGCGCGATTTCAGCTTTGATCTAACCCTGACGCCCACTCAGCCCGTGCTGCTGCAAGGGGCCAATGGCTACTCACGCAAAGGTCCCAAGCCCGAGCAGGCCAGCCATTATTACAGCGAGCCGCATTTACAGGTGACCGGATCCATCACCCGCAATGGCAAGCCAATCACGGTTAGCGGCAGCGCGTGGCTGGATCATGAGTGGTCAAGCACGGTACTTGACGCCAAGGCCGTCGGTTGGGATTGGGTCGGTGCCAACCTCGACGATGGCCGCGCCTTGATGGCATTTCGCATTCGCGCGAGTGACGGAAGCAGTTTGTGGCAGCATGCCAGCTTGCGCGATAAAGACGGTCGACTCAAACAGGTCAATGGCGATGCGATTCGCTTTACGCCTGTGCGATCCTGGCGATCACCGCGTACGCAAGCCAGCTATCCGGTAGAAGTCACGCTGGCTATAGACCAGCAGCGCTGGCTGATACGGCCGCTGCAAGATGATCAAGAACTCGATTCACGACTATCCACCGGTGCCGTGTACTGGGAGGGCGCTGTCACGCTGGAACGTGACGGGCGTCGCGAAGGCCGCGGCTATCTGGAGATGACGGGTTACGTTAAACCATTGAAGCTATGAATACACCGACTGATCGACCCAAATCCAGCAAAGGCCTGAAAACACTGGCCGGGCTGATGCCGTTTCTTATGCCCTATCGCACCCGCATTATTCTTGCGATAGTGGCCTTGATCGTCGCAGCGTCGACCACGCTCACCCTGCCCTACGGGTTTCGCAATCTGATTGACCTCGGCTTTACCACCGCAGGCAGCGCGCAAGCCGAAAACGTCAATATCTATTTCATCGCGCTGTTTCTATTGGCTTGTTTGCTGGCGCTCGCCACCGCAGCACGTTTTTACATGGTGTCCTGGCTAGGTGAACGGGTTACCTCGGATATCCGTAGCGCGGTCTACGCTCATGTACTTCGTCAGAGCCCGGTGTTTTTCGAGACGACCCAAACGGGTGAAGTGCTATCACGCCTGACGACAGATACCACGCTGATCCAGACGGTGGTGGGCACCAGTATCTCGATGGCGTTGCGGAATATTTTGCTGCTGATGGGTGGTGTGCTGATGATGTTCATCACCAGCCCCAAACTCTCCGCCATCATTATCGTGATGCTGGTGCTGGTGATTCTGCCGGTAATGGTGTTTGGTCGTCGTGTACGCAAATTATCGCGCGCGTCTCAAGATCGTATTGCCGACGCCTCTGGGTTGGCAGGTGAAATGCTGAATGCGATTGGTGTGGTGCAAGCCTTTGCCCAAGAAACCCGTGAAGCGAAACGCTTCGGTGGCGCGGTCGAGACAGCATTTCGTACTGCGATTGCCCGCATCCGCGCACGCTCGTTATTGACGGCAATCGCTATTCTTCTCATCTTCGGCGCCATCGTATTTGTGCTGTGGCTAGGTGCCCACGCGGTTATCGAGGGCAGCATGAGCGCGGGTGAATTGGCTCAGTTCATCTTGTACGCGGTGATTGTCGCCGGTGCGATTGCAGCTTTATCAGAAGTGATTGGTGATGCCCAACGCGCTGCGGGTGCGAGCGAGCGTTTACTTGAGCTTCTGGCAGAAGAATCACCCATACGCTCACCGGCGCATCCAACTGCAGTACCTTTACGTGCAGCCAATGGCGCTGCGTTGCGTATTGATCATCTGTCTTTCCGCTATCCGTCGCGGCCGGATACGCTAGCATTGTCAGAAGTATCAATGGCAGTGAATGCCGGCGACACGATTGCGGTTGTTGGCCCCTCGGGCGCAGGCAAGACCAGCTTGTTTCAGTTGCTTCTGCGCTTTTACGATCCGGAGCAAGGCAGTATTCGCCTCGATGGCGTCGATATCCGTGAGCTCAGCTTGCAAGACCTGCGCAGCATGATTGGTATCGTACCGCAAGACACCGTAGTGTTTTCGGCGAATGCTATGGAAAATATTCGTTACGGCCGGCCCGAAGCCACTGATGATGAGGTAATTGCCGCCGCAAAATTAGCGGCAGCGCATGAGTTCATCGAGCGGCTACCTGAAGGGTATCAGTCCTTCCTTGGCGAGCGTGGCGTCCGGCTGTCCGGTGGTCAACGACAGCGTATTGCGATCGCGCGCGCATTGCTCAAAAATCCGCCATTACTGCTGCTAGACGAGGCGACCAGCGCGCTGGATGCCGAGTCAGAGCGGCTGGTGCAGCACGCGCTTGACGCCGCCATGCAGGGAAGAACCACGCTGGTCATTGCGCACCGCCTGGCAACTGTACAACGAGCAACGCGCATCATCGTGTTGGATCAGGGCCGTATCGTGGAGACAGGCACGCACGCTGAGCTGGTGGATGCCGGCGGTCTGTATGCGAGCCTGGCGGCGATGCAGTTCAACGCCGGTTAGGTAGGTCTCGCACGGTAAAATACATGTCTCGCACCTATCGCCTCAGGCCGCTTGCGGCGTTGGCAGCCTTCGCCGTACGTCTCGTACTGTCTTCGGTACTGCCGCCTTGCCACCGACCTAACGTGACAGGTTCGTGATACTTTTCTAGCGACCATGCATCAATACCTCGACTTCATGCGCCATGTGCTCGACCATGGCACCGAAAAAACCGACCGCACCGGTACCGGTACGCGCTCGGTATTCGGCTATCAAATGCGCTTCGACCTTCAGGAAGGCTTCCCGATGGTCACGACGAAAAAGCTGCACCTGAAGTCGATCATTCATGAATTAATCTGGTTTCTGCAGGGCTCGACGAATATCGGCTACCTGAAAGATAACGGCGTCACGATTTGGGATGAGTGGGCCGATGAACACGGTGATCTGGGGCCGATTTATGGCTATCAGTGGCGCTCATGGCCAGCACCAAATGGCGAGCATATTGATCAAATCGCTCAGTTAATCCAGCAAATCAAGACGAACCCGGATTCGCGTCGATTAATCGTCTCGGCGTGGAATGTGTCTGATATTCCGCGCATGAAGCTGCCCCCCTGTCATGCCTTTTTTCAGTTCTATGTGGCCGAAGGCAAGCTGTCCTGCCAGTTGTACCAGCGTAGTGCAGATATTTTTTTGGGTGTGCCATTCAATATCGCATCGTACGCGCTGCTCACGCACATGGTGGCAGAACAAACCGGCCTGGATGTCGGCGACTTTATCTGGACCGGTGGTGACTGCCACATCTATTCCAATCACTTTGAACAAGTGCGTGAGCAACTGACCCGCTCGCCGATGCCTTTACCCAAGCTGCATCTCAAGCGCAAGCCTGACAATATTTTCGACTACCGCTTTGAGGATATCGAGGTCGTAGGCTACCAGTCGCATCCCGCGATCAAGGCACCGGTGGCCGTATAAGACCACCGGTGTAGTTCATCACAGCACGAAGTCTGCTGCAGTCAGCCCAAGGCTGGTACCGACCAGTACGATCTCCATATCAGCGGCCCGATTACCATCGACATCCACCTGTACGATGGTATTGCCACCGCTTTCAAACCAGCTCAGCGAATTAGGCACCGCGCTACCAGACCGACCGGCAAACGCAAAAGCCTGATCATTCGAGCGCCGGGTATTCGCATCAATCGCTGACACATCGATCTTGTCGCCCCCCCGGCTGAAGTCTTCAATAATGTCGGGCGTCGATGACGCGCTTTCTGCCAGACTTCGGAAGATGAAAATATCGTTGCCACTGCCGCCATTCAAGCGGTCTGATCCGCTGCCACCATACAGCCTGTCGCTACCCGTGCCGCCGAACAACCGGTCGGCACCGGTACCACCCTCCAGCCAGTCAGTACCGCCTGATCCGTATAAAAAGTCATTGCCGTTGCTACCGAACAGGAAGTCATCAGATGCCACGCCATACAGAAAATCATGTCCGCGACCGCCCTCACCAAAACCGGAGAAGACAGCAATCGTCTGCCCGCTTTCATTGCTAACACCCGCAATCAGATCGGAGGCGGCTTGGTAGCCCTGCAAAGGATTAGCGTCATCCAAAGCGTCCTGCGTATTCGCCACAAACCTCAGTGCCGAACGCGATAGCACTACATTTTCTCGGCCCAGTGTCAGAATCGATCTGCCGCCATAGGTCCAGTCACCGGCGTCGTTATAGTCGACGAAAGCGGTATCACCACCACCGCTCGCCGCAAGGTAATGATCATAGGTGCGCGCAAACACCGTGTCTGATGACGATGCAAGTAGTCCACTGAACTGTGCATTCTGATTCAGCAGGCTCAGCACATCACCAGGTATCGCAGCCGCCGAGGGTGATAGCTGCGCCTTACCGAACCAGGGCGACGATAAATCGGGTAGCTGGAACGGAGTCAGCGAACCTTGCGCATGCGGGCCGCTTGCGAGAGCGGCGATACCGCTCAGCGATGTTTGTGTACTTCCGCTATCGGTCAAGCCGGAGAGCGGCGCACCATTCGCTGCAAAGAAATCAATCGATAAACCTTGCTCGACCAAATTAATCGCGATCGGTGACGTAACAGACGACCCCAGACCCCAGCTATTATCTTGATAGGTACCCGACAGCAGTAATGAGCCGCTTGCGCTATATGTTTGCCAAATTCCGATCCCACTGCTATTAGGTTCATACAAAACCAGCGATCCATTTGGCTGTAATGCCATGCCAGTTAGCGGCGTACCATTTGCGCTCTCGGTCAGGCCGGTCAAATGATCCAGACCAATCACGCTGAGTTTGGCATTCAAGCCAACCACCTCAAGACTTGCTTTTGCCAGATCAGTCGCCAATACCCTGTTACCTGAAAAATTAAATAACTCGATACGGCCCACGCCGGTCGTCACTTGGTCAGGTAATGCACCATTATTTGTATTGATGGTGATAGTTGTGGCACCCGCATTTACCGCGATCTCATTGATGAAAAGCTTTTTATCAAGCTTCATCGGCGGTGCTTGTACGGTGATACTGACCTGCGTCGCGGCACTGGACTCGCTACCATCGGCGTTGCGATAGGTGAAGCTATCTGCTCCAATGAAGCCTGCCGTAGGCGTGTAGGTAAAACTACCATCCGCGTTCAGTGTCAAGGTACCGTTCGACGGCCCACTTTGAAGAACCGCACTCAGCGTATCGCCGTCGTAGTCGCCGTCGTTGCTGAGTACGCCGGAAGATGCAGCGACCGTTAAGGGCTGGCCATAGCCAAGTGTGTAGTTATCTGCAGCAGCGCTAGGCGCATGATTAGCACCTACAACATCAAAACTTAATTGGGTGTCGCTACTCGCGCCGTCGGGGTCTTTAATCGAGTAGCTGAAGATATCGGTGGCTTGTACTCCCTTGATCAATGTGCTGCTTGCAGCAGTCGTCGCGGCGTAGCTGAGCTGGCCATTGGCGCCAATCGTCAACACACCATAGGTACCGTTCAGGGTTGTGGTGCCGCTCAAGGGCACGTCAACCACCGTACCCATAAAGCCGAATATGCCCACCCTCAGCAAGGCAGTCTCGCCGTTATCGGGGTCGCTGTCATTCGCCACCAATGTAGAGGTTCCGAACTGGATAGTACTGCCCGCTAATACTGGCGCAAAGTTATCTGCATTAGCCCGCGGAGCATCATTGACTCCCGACACATGCAGCGACGCATTCGCAGTTGATAAGCTGCCCACGCTATCAGCGACTTGAAACTGTAGATCGACTAGAATCGATTCACTGCTCGCCATCGATTCATTTTCAGGCGTACGAAGGAAGCTGTAGCTACCATCACTATTGATTTGCAATATACCGGCGACTGTCGGCAAAAATATTGAGGATCTGTCGCCGAAGACCGTATCATTCACGCTGATGAGACGAGTCTGATCACCCGCATCAGGATCTGTCACATGGATCAATAGGTTCGCATCGGTCGTGGAAACTTCACCCACCCGGATGCTTGTCTGGAAATCAGAGGCAATCGGTGCATCATTGGAGCCCATAAGCTCCAGCGGTATGATGACACCCGATCGCAAACCATCGCCATCACTCACGATCAGCTTGTAGTGGAAACGAATACTTTCGCCAGCCTGCAAGAAATCGAGATTCATCGGTGCGCTGCTCAGTGTTGGCGATATCGTCAACATCGTTCCTGAACCTAGCGGGGTAATGCTTGTCGTGATTGACAAGGCGTTTTCGAGTGCCTGAGTTACCGCCGGTGGGATCGGGGAGCCCGAATTAACCAACGTTATCTCAAAGCTAGTCTCGACAGATAATGATGCTGAGTCTCGATCGATGAATTGAAGCGGCAACAGCGGCGCCGTCAGAGACTGCGCGGCCGCATCTACGGCCTCGGTAAACAAGAGTTCCTCTGGAGGATCCGATTGAGGTACCGGCCTATCGGGCACGCCGGCTATGTTCAGCGTTACTGTCGCCGGCAAGCTATATCCATCAATGCTGCGTACGGCGTACTCGAAACTGGTAATACCAAAAAAGTCTTGCGCTGGTGTAAAAACAAGTTTACCTGCTGCCAGTTGTACTACGCTAACCACTTCATTGAGACCGATGGCAACATCATCCAGCATCAGTGTCCCATTATCAGGCAAGCGAAGGATAGTTATCTCGGTGAATGCCTCGCCCTCGGCTTGCGTATCATTTTGCGGGCCAGCGCCATCTGAACCGAATAATGACTCTACGGTGATTACTAATCGCTGATCTTCGATACCACTGAGTTCATCGTTAAACGCTACCGGTATCGTAGTTGGATTACGCAGCTGTAATGTCACCAGCGTCTCATTATTGTCCTGCGCTACACCATTCAACACGCGATAGCTGAAGCTTACTTGATGCACTGTCCCTGGTGCGCTATTCAGTATCTCAGGTGTCGCTTGATAAGTGAAGCTGCCGTCACTATTGAAATCAAGCACGCCTTGCGAAGGACCGCTTACCAATTGCGCTCCGATACCAGCGCCCGATGCCCCAAGATCATTTACCAGCACACCTTGCATCTGGCCGATGTTAAAAACGGGTGCTATCGGTAGTGTATAGACGTCTGCAACACCGATGGGCGCAGAAACAGGTGGAGGTAGTACATCGATGACGACCTGCTGCGAGTAAGGGATTTGACTCACTTCGCTTGTGCTGCTTAACTCGTAAATCGCACCATAGCTCAAGCTGACTTTGCCTGTATAGCCATTCAGAGGCGTGAATATAAGTGTTTCATTAACATTCTTTGCAACAGTACCGATCACAACCGCTGTAGTCGGATGATAGATCGTCACCGGCGTATTGGCCGATAAGGGTTGTCCGTTAATCGAGGTCACGGTAGTCGGCGTTCTTGTACCATCCGGGAAGACACCGCCATCGTTCGCCAATACATTCAACGAAATCGGCTGACCGGAAACGGCAACGGCATAATCATCCGGCGCGGGCACCGCACTGCCTGCACCAGAGACCGTAACTTGAACCGAGGCAGTGGAGTACGCCATACCGTCGTACACCATGAAATTAAATGTCTCAATTCGCGCCTGGCCTTCGGCAAGATCAAGCGTGGCACGGTAGATAAAGCTGCCAGTCGCCGTAATTGATACGTCGTTCAGTGAGCTATTACCCAGAACTGCGCCCGTCATCGGATCGGTCGCAATAACGCCGGTCAGCGTCCACCTCAGCGTGTCGCCCTCCGCATCAAAAACACTATTCAAGAAGTTCAGCTCAAGTAGCCCACCTTCCATAACTCCGGTAGCGTATGATGGAATCGTTATTATCGTGTTGTTCGTCAGTGCCACGTCAGTCTCCTCGTTAAATACAACCATCGCCGGGATATGAATATCTCGACTCACTGCCGAGAAGTTGCACCGCTTCGACCTTCTGATCAATGACACAGATGTATCAGTGATTGGTTGGTCTACAACAAAGCCGTTCATGCGAGCACGAGATCAGCCTCGATCAACGCAGCCTGCCTGTACCGCCACTGGGCAGTAGTGCTGCCGCTTTCGGACGATGAGCTATACGATCTGGTGGTTGAATCATGTGGTGAGGGCGAGATGATTTACCATAGCGAACATCAGTCTCTGAAGATATGAACATGCCCGTCACGCTATCGCTCATCGTCGCTACCGATCGTAACAACGGTATTGGCATCAATAACGCATTGCCATGGCGGCTACCTGAAGATCTGGCGTTCTTCAAGCGGATCACCTCCGGCCACACCATCATCATGGGCCGCAAGACCTTCGATTCAATTGGCCGGCCGCTGCCCAACCGCCGCAACATCGTGGTTACCCGTAACCCTTCGTGGTCACACCCTGGCACAGAGGCCGCTACCTCGATTGATCAGGCAATCGCCAGCGCCAGCGATGGGAATGTGGATGGCGATGTGTTCATCATTGGCGGCGCTCAAATCTATATCGATGCAATTACACGAGCTGACCGGCTGATCGTGACTGAAATTGATGCGGAATTTGCGTGTGACGCGTTCTTCCCGACGATCGACCCGGCGCAGTGGCTAGCCGAGTCGCACGAGACGCATCACTCGGAAAGAAATGGCTGGGATTACTCTTTTGTTATGTACCGACGCCGCTGAGCCGAGCGGGTGATCGGAACCACCCAACGGTGTTCCGGAGCGCCCTATCCTTTTTACTTCGCGACTCAGGCACCAATACAATAGCCCCACCCTCAGAACCCACCCGACTAGCCGTAGTCAAAGCCGCTGCCAGGGCACCTGCTTTTTACCGCCGCTGGCGCATATCTGAGACAATCCCGCTTTCGTTTTTTTGACCCCTCGCCGGCTGCGCCCGCGAGCTGCTCTGCCTCCGGGAGAACCGCATGAAGTTTCGCTTTCCCATCGTCATCATTGACGAAGATTTTCGCTCTGAAAATACATCGGGCCTCGGTATCCGCGCGCTCGCCAATGCGCTCGAGAGCGAGGGCATGGAAGTGGTTGGCGTGACCAGTTATGTCGACCTCTCGCAGTTCGCTCAGCAGCAGTCACGTGCGTCGGCATTCATTCTATCGATTGATGATGAAGAATTCGGCGGTGGCTCGCCCGAGGAAACCGAGTTGGCGCTGAAATCGCTGCGCGCCTTTGTCGAGGAAATTCGTTACAAGAACGCTGACATTCCGATTTATCTGTACGGTGAAACGCGCACTTCGCGCCACATTCCCAACGATATCCTGCGCGAGCTGCACGGTTTCATTCACATGTTTGAAGATACGCCAGAATTTGTGGCGCGCCACATCATTCGTGAAGCGCGCTCTTATCTCGATGGCTTGGCACCACCCTTCTTCCGCGCGATGGTGCACTACGCGCAAGACGGCTCGTATTCCTGGCACTGCCCCGGCCACTCCGGCGGAGTAGCATTTTTGAAGTCACCGATCGGACAAATGTTTCACCAATTCTTTGGCGAGAACATGCTGCGCGCCGATGTCTGCAATGCAGTTGAAGAACTTGGGCAGCTACTCGACCACACCGGCCCGGTCGCCGCATCAGAACGTAATGCAGCGCGCATTTTCAATGCAGATCATTGCTTCTTCGTGACCAACGGTACCTCCACCTCCAACAAAATGGTGTGGCACTCAACCGTGGCGCCGGGCGATATTGTGGTGGTGGATCGGAATTGTCACAAATCAGTACTGCACTCGATCATTATGACCGGTGCAATTCCGGTATTCCTGATGCCAACGCGTAATCATCTTGGCATTATTGGTCCGATTCCGCGTGAAGAATTCACGATGGAAAACATCATGAAAAAAGTGGAAGCCAATCCATTTGCGCGTGAAGCAAAAAACAAAAAGCCACGCATTCTGACGATTACACAATCGACCTATGACGGTGTGATCTATAACGTCGAGGTCATCAAGCAAATGCTGGATGGCGAGATTGACTCTCTGCACTTTGATGAAGCGTGGCTACCGCATGCCAGCTTCCATGATTTTTATAAAGACATGCATGCGA
>VFQT010002387.1_pt1 | contig 19466 bp, 23 predicted proteins | sample 3512381 | NCBI WGS metagenome assembly VFQT01 (sample SAMN10412376, study PRJNA504923) | tailings metagenome | isolation source: Relicate 2 Philex TSF3 active mining site | place: Philippines: Tuba, Benguet | collected 2017-08-29
GGGAGAAGTCCCCGATCGCATCGTCATTGGGAACGATAGGTGTCAATGATTTCTCCATCGTCAGCGTCGAAGATCTTCGCTTCGATCGTCGAGACGCCATCCATCTCTCCTCGGGGAGATTGAGCGAAGCTGAGGCCGAGAAGATCATCGAGTTGACCGAAGGGTGGCCCATAGCCACTCGAATCGTCGTTGAGAATGTCAATCGTTTCGATCTCGGGAATCAAAGATTCAATCTGGCTCATATGGGTTCGATCTCATCCGTTATCAGGCAGGCGATCGCCCAATTGGACGAGCGGGAGCTTCAACTCCTTAGGAAACTCAGCTTGATCACCCGGATCACCAATCAAGTCGCACAAGAGGTCACTGATGATGATCTTGCACCGATGATCCTGGCCAAACTCTCTGCTGATTCATTCATTCTGACCAGGATCTTCTCCAATCCGACCGTCTATGAAATGAATCAACTGATCAGGAACGCGCTCCATGATGACCTATCGAATGATCTCGATCTCTATCGCGAGATCCACTCGAGAACATTCGATGCGCTCTTTAGGAATGGCGCGAAGGATCAAGCTTTCGAGTTGCTAGCGAGATCTGGACAAGAATCCATGATCAAGCAATTGATTTCGGATAAGCAAGTCCTCGCCGAAGTCACCCATCAAATCCGTGATGCGATCTATCGAAATGATTTGGCGAATCTACGTTCCTGGGTCTCCATCGTCCCGTTCTTGGAGGGTGAATCCAAGAACCTATCTTTCGCGCTGGATTTCTATCTTAAGTTCCTATCCTCTGATTACGATCAAGCAAAGGCGCTCCTCACAGAACGCCTCTCCACTCCGTCGGGAAACGACGGGTTCGATGCTGTGAGGAATTCCAGCAAGAGATTACAAGCTCTCGTCGATTTTGCACGAGGTGACTTCACATCATCGACTGCGACCGCTTTCGAAGCGCTCCAGGGATTTGAGAAGAATTCGAGCGCTGAAGAGAATCGCTATGTCTCTTACTCCTCCTTCCTTCGCTTCGGTGCCGTCTCCGCCTTCTTCTCTGAGGATCTCGAGAAGATCAGACTCATAGATGAATACATCGAGAACTCACTCAAGCCAGATCCCACAAGCCATTTCCAGATGAATGCCCTGTTGATCAAGACGATTCGCGCCTATGCCGAGGGTCGTTACCGCCTTGCAGAGTCCTTCGCACTTGCAGCGATCTCGTATTCCGATCAACATAAGGTCCAAGGCATCTTCACGCCATTTGAGGCGTATTTCGCCATGTTCCAGATCAAGAGCGAGCAATGTCGTCCAGAGGAAGCCGAGAAGTACTACCGAATCGCTTGTACAGAAGCACGTCGTATCCGACTCCTTCCATGGATCGTGATGCTCCAAGGTCGACATGCGATAGCGACGATACGCAACGGTCACTTCTCAGAAGGTCTTGCAGATTTCCAATCGATGATGATCGAGATGCCATCTGTGTCTCCCTACGAGATCGAGACCATCAATGACAAGCACGAGATGATCATCCATCACTTGGTAGACAGTCCAGTGCGGAAGGAACAGATCAGGGCGCGGGTTCCGAAGAACCAGACGGCCAAACTCTATGAAGCGCAGGCGCAGCTCAATCGGAATTCGACCGAGTTCGAGAAGTTGATCGCAGCATTCGATATGTCGATGCCCCGTGAATCGCTCAATGCGTATGTCTTCTTGGTGATCCGTAATTTCGACTATCCACCCAAGGCGCGGGAGTACCTTGCGAAGGCGATCGAGGTGGCGCAAGAGAATGGCTTCTACCAGTACTTCTTGATCCAATGTGATGAGTTCAATGCATTCTTGATTTCAGCATCAACAGAGATGCCATCTCTCTTCCTTGAGAGATTGGCTAAAGACGCGAGTGAAAGGTTAAGTAAGAAGATGACATCATCAGATGCACTCCCAGTCCCGCTGACGAAGCGCGAAGCAGACATTTTGCGACATCTATCTTCCGATCAACCGCTCTCGAAGATCGCAGGAAACCTCAACATCACGAAGAACACCATGAAGACTCATTTGCGCCATCTCTATCGGAAATTGGGCGCATCCGATCGACGAGATGCCGTCGAGAAGGGTAAGGCGCTTCTTAGTCTCTAGTCTCCTTTGAGACGTTTGAGTTCACTCTCAAGCGTGATGATCTTCTTCTTGAGTGAGGCGATCTCTTCCTCAGTGATCTCGCCATCTGCGGACATCTCTTCGACATCCCGGGCGAAGGTTTGAAGTTTCTCGATCTCTTGCTCTCGTTGTCGATTCTCTTCTCGAGCTTCGTCCATCGCATTCAAGACCACACCTATGAGGACGTTGAGGATCGTAAAGACGATCACGAAGACATAGGAGATGTAATAGGGAAGTGCCCAAGGAGAGACGGCAAGTCCATCCACCAAATAATTGGCGAACTCCTCCAAGGTCAACAAGATGAAGAGTGAAGTGAGTGCAGCAGTGATATCCCCCCACTTATCCGGCATCTCATCGCCAAAGAGATAGACACCGGCCATGCCATAGATGAAGAGTGCAAGGAAGATCAGGACCGACATACTCATCAGCGGCGGAAGACTTCTCGTGATGGAGCGAGTGAGGATCCTGACCTCAGGGAGGAACCTAAAGATTCGAATCAACCGGAAGATACGAAGGAGTCGAAGGATCAAAGTCTGACTCGCAAAGAGCGGTGAGAGACCGATGATGATGAAGTCGAAGACATTCCAACCAGTCTTGAAGAACATCCATGGTTTGCTTCCGTAGGAGATCATCCGAGCGATCAACTCACCGATGAAGATCCAGAGTGCGATCTCATCGAATCGCACCAAGGACTCTCGAGTCTGGCCGTCGATCTGTGGAAGGGTCAGGAGCGCGAGCGCGATCGCATTGAGCAGGATGATCCCCGCGATGAAGAGCTCGAATGGCTGGCTATAGACGAGGCGGGTCAGCCACTTGATTCGATATGGCTCCATTAAGCACCTATGGGGTCAGCTTCATTGACGACGATGGTCTTCGCCCAAACATCGGTAACTCGCTTGCGCTCGCCATTCTTGAAGATCCAGAGGCCATCGATCAGTGTGATCGATAGTGAGATGAGATCCGCAAGATTGCTCAATCCATTGCCACCGAGCGGATCGGAGGAGAACTCTCCGGTGACGACGCTCGAGTTATCGCCGACAAGTGTGAGGATTGAACTCGGGATTGCGAATGTCAGTGGAATGAGCAATTGGCGGATCGCCATATGTTTCCAGGTCGCGTTCTCTCGACTCTCTTCAGCGACGACGCGCATCTTGAGGATCTGTTTCGCAGGGGTCTGTCCATTGCGCCAGGCGAAGAGGGACCAGATGATCCAGCCAACACCGAGAGTGAGGATTGCAAGAGCGAGGTCGAGGAAGTAGCCACCGAGACGGTGTTTGAAGGAAGCTTTCGGATAGAGATTCATTTGACTCTTTCGATGACCAGGATTACCAGAAGACAGCGATCAAGATATTGAGAACCGAGAGTCCGAGCATCGTCATATAGACCTTCTTGGAGACCTCACTCTTTGCGAGATTCTTGAAACCGAGAACCAATATCGCAACGACGACCAAGAGTTTGACGCCGACCTTGCTGTGATCGACCATCTCGATCGAACTATCACTTGCATGTTGGATCGAGTTGACGATGATTAGGAAAATTCCTGCCAAGAGAACCAGGAGTCCACTGTGAAGCGCTGGCTTCTTGATGCGAAGTGGCTTCTCCGAGAGGCCGACGATCAGACCACCGACGAGGCCGGCCATTCCAAGAAAGTGAAGAACTACGAAGATGTCATAGACCAGAGCCATCGATCGCTCCTTAGAGGTAGTGGGACGGGTGTCCGATTTGGGCGGTCTTTACGGGGGAAGCCTAGGCGTGAGTTGAAATTTAGGCAGGAATTACTCCACAACGAGGAATTCGAGCGAGATGAGGGAGGGAAACATTTACCGAAAAGTCGTAGAAAAAGAGAGGGGTGAGGCGTACCTTTTGGGCAGCTAGATCCAGGGTGGATCTAGGGAAAAGGAAGTTCGATGTCGAACCAAGTCACAGGGAACGGCGTATCGCGACGTAACGTTCTCAAAGGCGCAGCAATCGGCGGTGTCGGTCTTGCAGCGGGTGGAACATTGCTATCAAGTTGCGGAAGTGATGCAGCTGATGGTCCTGTTACCTTCACAGCTCGTACCAACGACGAGACCGGTCTGAAGATTGCGCAAGCTCTTGCTGATGCTTACACAGCAGAGACAGGTATCGAAGTAACGATGCAAGGTTCTGGAGATACGAATGCATTCCAGGACGGTATCTCGCAGTACCTCCAGGGAACTCCAGATGATGCGTTCCAGTGGATGGCAGGTTTCCGTACCAACTTCCGTGCTGATCAGGGATTGTTGGTCGATGTCTCCGAGAACATCTCCAATCTCGGCGATCAGATGCCAGAAGGTTTCGTAAGCGGTGCAACCAATCCAAGCGATGGAAAGCAATACATCATTCCGACGACTTGGTATCCATGGGGTCTTCACTATCGCAAGTCAACGATGTTGGAACTCGGACTAGATCCAGAGAACATCGCAACATGGGATGACTTCATGAAGCTCCTCGAAGGCACCAAGAAGAAGGGCCTCATCGGTTATGCGATGGGAGATAAGGGCGGTTGGGAAGCGATGGGTACGTTCTCCATCCTCAACGTCCGTATGAATGGTTACGACTATCACATCGACCTCTTGAACGGCCGCGCAAAGTGGACTGATCAAGAGACCATCGACGTCTTCAATCAATTTGCACTGCTCATCCCTTACATGAATGAGAACTTCCTCGATATCTCATGGGATGGCATGCGCGACCTTCTTCTCCAGAAGAAGTGCGGTGCGATGATGATGGGCTCCTGGTGGGCGAATGACTTCTTGGCTAAGTCCCAAGAAGACTATGACGACCTATGGATCGTCCCATTCCCAGAGATCAACCCTGCATATGGTCGTGATTCGATCGATGCTCCTGTCGATGGTGTTTGTGCAGCAGTTAATGGCACCAACCCAGAGGGTGGCGCAGCATTCGCGGAGTGGTGTGGCAGCGAGAACGGTATGTTGGCAGCACAAGCAGCTGGCGATACCGCGCTCTATGCGAACACACGTCTCGATACTTCTAACTACGATGCATTCAACAAGCAGAAGCTTGCTGTCATCGGTGAAGCGAAGAACGTCATGAACTTCCTTGATCGTGATTGCCGCAATGACTTCGCTGGAACAATCGTCGGACCTGCAATCCAGAACTTCTTGAAGGCTCCAAAGGATGTCAACAAGATCGTTGAGGGAATGCAAGAAGCATGGGATGCATTGCCACCTCTTGCTTAATTCGATTGCTCAGGTCTTGCTAAATGTCGGGCTTGAGATAGAGTAAAAGCATGACCACGACGGCGACGAGCACTAAGACTCGTCGCCGTCGTGCATTTACCAGGGGCGATCGATTCACCCTTGCGATGTTCATCGGCATTCCATCCTTCCTTCACATCGTCTGGGTTTGGATACCTGCACTTCTGACCATCGGACTCTCATTCACATATTGGAATGGCGTTCAGATCTCCAACATTCGTTGGGCAGGGCTTGCGAACTACGACACCATCTTCACCGCATCACCCCAGTTCTACGACGCACTTCGAAACAACACCTATTGGTTGCTCTGGTTCACATTCATAGCGACGCCGCTCGGAATCTTGTTGGCCTATCAAATCGATCGCAGGATCCGTGGACATAAGATCTATGAGAGCGTCTATTACATCCCGGTTGTTCTCTCACTCGCTGTCATCGGAATCATCTGGCGCTTCATGCTCGGACCTGCTGGTTTGGTTCAAGTCCTCTTGGGTCGTCCAGGAATCGAAGAGGCGCTTCCGATCTTTGGAAATTACGACATCAATACCTATGTCATATTGACCATCGCCTCATGGCGCCATATCGGTTACATCATGTTGCTCTACTTAGCCGGACTCAAGTCGGTCGATCCTTCTTTGCGTGAGGCAGCGGCGATTGATGGCGCGACTGAGTGGCAGACCTTTAGGAAGATCGTCCTTCCGGCGATGAAACCAGTCAACATCATCATCATCGTCATCACAGTGATCGAATCCCTGCGCGCCTTCGATCTGATCTACATCATCTATGGCACGAGTACTGGTTGGCCGATCCTCGGCATGTTGGTCTTCACCAATATCTATGGTCAAGCTGCTTCCATGCTAGGTGCTGCTTACGCGGTGATCCTCTTCCTCTTGAGCATCGTTCCGATCGTCTTCTACTTGAGAACCGTCTTTAGGGAAGATAAATAATGAGCGGCATCGTCCAGAATCAGAAGTATCGCAACCGTCAGAAGCGCAAGGATGCGTTGATCTCACTCTTCATCGGAGTATTTGCGATCCTCTGGCTCATCCCGATCCTCTGGACCTTCTGGACCTCACTTCGACCTTACGAAGACATCATCCAAAAGGGTGTCTTCTCTCGTCCGGATACATTGAACTTAGCCAATTACGTCGAGGCATATCGGCAGATGGAGATCTGGGGTTATCTCTCCAACTCCTTCATCGTTGCGATACCTGCAGTGATCCTCACTCTCTTCTTCGGATCACTCCTTGCTTTCGTGGTGACACGCTATTCATTCAAGTTCAATCTCTATCTCCTCCTTCTCTTCACTGCAGGAAACTTGCTGCCTGTGCAATTGGTCTACGCACCGCTCTTTAAGATGTATATCTGGTTCGGCGACTTGGTCGGAAATCGAAACATTCTCTATGACAGCTATATCGGATTGATCCTGATCCACGTAGCGCTACAGGTCGGCTTCGCTACCTTCGTGATGTCCTCCTATATGAAGACGATTCCGAAGGAGATCTCAGAGTCAGCTCTCGTCGATGGCGCTTCAGTTTTCCGCCATTACTGGAGCGTGATCCTTCCGCTGCTTCGTCCACCACTCGCAGCGCTCAGCGTCTTGATGACGACCTGGATCTACAACGAGTTCTTCTGGGCGATCGTGATGATCAAGAGCGATAGCAAGCGCCCGATCACCTCAGCCCTCGGCAGGCTCCAAGGTGAATTTGTCACTGATTTCAACCTCCTTGCTGCAGGTGCGATCATGGCTGCGCTTCCAACCTTGATCATCTTCTTCATCCTCAAGCGTCAATTCGTCTCCGGACTCACTCTTGGTTCCACCAAGGGTTAGTCACGATCGAACTCGACACACATCATGAAAGCAATCAAGATCACCGAATTCGGCGGCCCTGAGGTGATGCACTACATCGATGTCGAGGAGCCGATTGCAAAAGAAGGCGAAGTGATCCTTGAGGTCACTGGAATCGGAATCAACTACGCAGATACCCATCAAACAGAGGATTCTTATCTCTCTAAGCAGGAATTACCGTTGATTCCAGGGTTAGAAGTCGTTGGCACTTATCAAGGTAAGCGATATCTCGCAGGAGCAGCGAACGCTTATGCCGAGCGCGTTGTCGCCTCCAAGAACCAATTGATTCCGATTCCCGATGTGATTACCGATGGCCAAGCCTTAGCGACCTTCGTTCAAGGAACGACTGCGTGGCATCTCTTGAAGACGATTGGACATCTTGCCGTAGGTGAAAGTGTTGTCGTTCATGCAGCTGCAGGGGGAGTTGGAACGATTGCGATCCAACTTGCCAAGAAGTGGGGAGCGAAGGTCATCGCAGTCGCTTCAACTCAGTCCAAACGCGACCTTGCGATCCGACTTGGCGCTGATGTTGCGATTGATTCGAATGTTGAAGGCCTTAAAGAGCGCATCATTGAAGCGAATGGTGGAAAGCGCGTCGATCTCATCTTGGAGATGGTCGGTGGAAAGACTTTCGATAGATCTTTGGAAGCGCTTGGAACATTCGGCAGGATCGTCACTTTCGGAATGGCATCACGCGAGGCGATGTCGATGGTTCACCCAACACAGTTGATGGGACGCTCACAAACCATCTCTGGTTTCTGGCTCGCCAATTGTTTCGGTAGTAAAGAGATGATGGCGGATGTCATCGCTTCGCTCTTTGAGATGATCGCCAGAGGCGAGATCGAGGTGATCGTTGGCGCGACCTACCCGCTCTCACAAGCGGTGGATGCTCATCGCTCGATCCTCGCTCGCGAGAGCACTGGAAAAGTAGTACTCGACCCTCGATTTCAGTGAGCTCTCACTTTTGAGGTAGCCTCGGCGCTTGCTTCGCCCTCTTAGCTCAGTCGGTAGAGCGTTTCCATGGTAAGGAAAAGGTCGACGGTTCGATTCCGTCAGAGGGCTCGCAGTACTTGGCGGGGTAGCTCAGCTTGGTAGAGCAAGCGGCTCATAATCGCTGTGTCGTGGGTTCAAATCCCGCCTCCGCTACAAGTTCTCGGGCGAGATCGTCTCTTTTTGGGATTCGATCGAGCGTGGGTACTGTTGCAACCGATCTCTTCACTTGAAGAGGTCACAACGACAAGGCTAGGAGCTACACATGGCAAAGAAGAGCGCAGATGTCCGTCCAAAGATCACAATGGCATGTGTAGAGTGCAAAGAGCGCAACTACATCACGCGCAAGAATCGTCGTAACGATCCCGATCGCCTTGAGATGAAGAAGTATTGCCCACGTTGCAAGGCTTCTGTTCTCCACCGCGAGACTCGTTAATTTCTTCTCCCTAACTCGCTCTGGCATCGATGAGTGAGATCACGGTAACGCTGATCATCGACGGCTTTGCCGACGATGCTTTGCGATCTGCTCTATCGGTCCTTGACCACTCCACTGCCGACCTTGCGATCTTGGTCAATGGGAAACAACCCTCCTTTGAGATCCCAAGTGATCCACGGATCACTCTCTTCGATATCAAACAGAAGTTGGGTTGGGGTAATGCAGCGAATTACCTTCTCGAAGAAGTCAAGAGCAAGTACATCGTCTTGATGGATCCATCGACCGTCTTTTTGGGAGATGCGATCACGCCGACGCTTGAGAAGTTGAAGGCAGGTTTCCAAGGGGTTGGCTGGAAGGGCGGACTCGTTAGCATCGAAGACGAGTGGCGTACGGTGGAAGACAAGGGAGAAGGAGAGGTTGATGTCCTCTTCTCCTATTTCTTTGCGATCGATCGTGAATATGCAAAGTCGATCGGTGCGAATCCGAGTGCAAAGTACTATCGAAATGCAGATCTCGAGTTATCGCTGGCGCTTCGCGAGCAGGGCGCTCGCCTCTATCAACTGGACCTTCCGCTCGAGCAGGGACGTCACCACGGCTATCACGATGTCGATCCCAATTATCGAGAGAAGCACTCGAAAGATAATTACAACCGGATCCTCAAGCGCTTCCGTGGCAAGAACGAGATCCTCTCGCCTCGCAGATAGCCTTGTGCTATGACTCGTCTCGCCGATCAGACCACTCTTCGAGTGGGTGGCGAGGCATCTGAATTCTTCGTCGCAACAAGTGAGCGCGAAGTGATCGATCTCGTTACAGAAGCTGATTCCAGGTCGATTCCGGTACTGATCCTTGGCGGTGGATCGAACATCTTGGTTGCAGATTCAGGTTTCAAAGGTCGCGTCATCAAGGTCGCTACCAAAGGGATCGATGAAGCAAGCGATGCCTGTAGCGGCGGCTTCATCACAGTTCAAGCTGGCCAAGAGTGGGATGTGTTCGTCTCCTGGGCGATAGCCCGTGGCTTTGTCGGTCTTGAAACACTTGCGGGTATTCCAGGAACGGTTGGAGCTGCACCGATACAGAACATCGGCGCGTACGGACATGAAGTGAGTGAAGTGATCGCGCGAGTGCGAACTTTCGATCGCAAAGAGAAAGAAGTAAAGACACTTGCGCTCAGTGATTGCAGATTCGGCTATCGCACCTCGCTCTTCAAAGAAGAACCTGATCGCTATCTCATCCTTGATGTTGCCTTCCAGATGAAGAGCGGCGAACTCTCACTTCCGATCCAATATCAAGAGTTGGCCACGCATCTTGGTGTAGCTCTTGGTGATCGTGCGCCGTTGAGAGATGTTCATGACGCTGTCATCGCTATCCGAAAGAAGAAGGGCATGGTCCTCGATCCGCAAGATCGCGACACCTACTCCGCTGGATCCTTCTTCACCAATCCAATTGTTGACGCCCACCACGTTCCCAAAGGTGCGCCAGCTTGGAAAGTGAGTGACACGAAAGTGAAAGTTTCTGCAGCATGGTTGATCGAGAATTCTGGAATCGAAAGAGGATCACGAAACGGTGGCGCAGCGATCTCAGGCAAGCATGTCCTTGCGATCACCAATCACGATGGTGCGACCGCTACGGAAGTTTTCGAGCTCGCCGAGAGGTGCAAGGAAGCAGTTCGAACCAGATTTGGAATCGAATTGGAGAGCGAAGTTCGACTATTTGGCTTTGCTTAGGAAATCCTTGAGGCGGGTCACGCCTTCAACGATGTCCGCATCAGAGGTTGCGTAAGAGAGTCGAAGATAGCCGGAGGGACCAAAGGCTTCTCCTGGCACGACTGCGACCTCTACCTTCTCCAAAATGAGCGAAGCAAGCTCACTAGAACTCTGCGGGTGAGATCCATCAATCTCTTTGCCAAGAAGAGCTTTAACAGACGGATAAACATAGAAAGCTCCTTTAGGGGTCGGACAGTAGACGCCAGGAATCTCATTGAGCATCGAGACGATCAATTTCCTTCTGCGATCGAATGCGCTGAGCATCTCCTTGACCGCATCGAGTGATCCATCAAGTGCTGCAATCGCTGCTCGTTGTGAGACATTCGAGACATTCGAGGTCAGGTGCGATTGATGATTCGTTGCCGCTTTGATCACATCTTTCGGTCCGATCATCCAACCAACGCGCCAACCTGTCATCGCATAGGTCTTTGCAACACCATTGAGGATGATGGTGCGATCTGCGATTGCTGGGTAAACGACAGGAACTGACGGTGCTGTGGCGCCGTCATAGAGGAGATGTTCATAGATCTCATCAGTGATGATCCAAAGACCTTTGCTATCGGCCCACTCGGCGATCGCTTTCACTTGCGATTCGGAATAGACAGAGCCTGTTGGATTGGAAGGGGAGCAGAAGAGCAAGACCTTCGTCTTAGGAGTAAGTGCCTTATCGAGTTGTTCGACCGTTACCAAGTAATCCTGACTCTCATCAGCGAATACTTCGACTGGAACTCCGCCCGCCAACTTGATGCACTCTGGATAAGAAGTCCAGTAAGGAGCAGGAAGGAGAACTTCATCGCCTGGATCGAGGATCGCAGCGAATGATTGATAGACCGATTGCTTTCCGCCATTGGTGACGAGAACTTGGTCCGCAGTGATCTCATACCCCGAGTCACGTTTCGTCTTACGGACGATCGCCTCACGAAGTTCTGGCAAACCTGGTGTTGGTGTGTAGCGATGGCTACTCGGATTCTTCGCTGCAGCAACTGCAGCTTCGACGATGTAATCAGGAGTGGGGAAGTTAGGTTCGCCTGCGCCGAAACCGATGACGGGTTTGCCTGCTGCCTTGAGCGCCTTCGCTTTCGCATCGACGGCCAAGGTGGCGGATTCAGCGATGGCTGCGATCCGCTTGGAGACTCGAGATTTCGCCTGACTGGTCATGGCTCAACTCTGCCAAAGTGATGAAAAAGGGGCGAATTGAGCCCAGGTTTTCACGGGTTAGACCTAAGGGCATGCCCTGGCCTAGAATCCACGCCCTGGCGTTTGGCGGGTCGCTCTCGAAATAAAGAACGATTTTGAAAAGGGTCATGCTTTTGCATGCCCGAATCCAAACGACACTAAGGGCAGTAGCTCAACTGGCCAGAGTTCCGGTCTCCAAAACCGGCGGTTGGGGGTTCAAGTCCCTCCTGCCCTGCTAGTTAGTGAAGTACGAGTGGTTAGCAAGAGATTGTTCTACGAGGATCGAAGGAAGGAATCGCATGAGCGAGAACGAAGTGCAGAGCGAAGAAAAAGGTTTCTTTGCGCGCATTCCGCAGTTCTACAGGCAAGTCGTTTCCGAACTTCGTCGTGTTGTTTGGCCGACTCGTAAACAAGTCTCGACCTACACCGCAGTCGTGATGGCCTTCGTGACATTCATGATCGTCGTGATCTCGATCTTCGACCTTGGTCTGACAAAACTGATCTTCTGGATCTTTGGGAGCTAATGACAATGAGCGAATTCGAAGAACAGTTGACCTCTCCGATCGAAGCGGAAGAGCCGAACTCCACTGTCGGTACCCTCGATGAGAACCTCGATCAGGATGTAGAGACGAACGAGGAGATCGATCCAGAGCTCGCAGAGTTCCGTCGCGTCCTTCACTCAGCTCCAGGCGAGTGGTTCGTCGTTCACTCCTACGCTGGGTATGAGAAGCGCGTCAAGACCAACCTGCAACACCGCATCGCTTCCATGAATATGGAGGATTACATCTTCCAGATCGAAGTTCCAGAAGAAGAAGTGATGGAACTCAAGAACGGACAGCGCAAGCAGGTCAAGCGCAACATCTATCCAGGTTATGTCTTGGTCCGCATGGATCTCACCGATGAGTCCTGGTCATGTGTCCGCAACACTCCAGGAGTCACAGGGTTCGTCGGTAACGCCCATCATCCAAGCCCACTTCCACTCGATGAAGTAGAGAAGATGATTGCGCCGAAGGAACTCAAGAAGAGCGTCAAGCCGGATATCAAGGTCGTCGACTTCTCTATCGGCGAGTCGATCACTGTCATGGATGGCCCATTCGCAACCTTGCCAGCGACGATCTCAGAGATCATGCCGGAGCAAGCGAAACTCAAGGTATTGGTATCGATCTTCGGTCGCGAGACCCCAGTCGAGCTCTCGTTCAATCAGGTACAGAAGATTTAGTGAAGAGATCTAGTCAAAAGGTTTAAATAAAGAAGAAGGAAAAAGGGGAAAGAAAATGGCACCGAAGAAGAAGATACAGGCGCTCATCAAGCTCCAGATTCAAGCTGGTGCAGCGACTCCTGCGCCACCAGTTGGTCCAGCGCTAGGTCAGCATGGCGTCAACATCATGGACTTCGTCAAGGCGTACAACGCTGAGACCGAAAGCCAAAAGGGCCAGATCATCCCGGTTGAGATCACCGTCTACGAAGATCGCTCCTTCACCTTCGTCACCAAGACTCCACCAGCATCACGTCTGATCCTCAAGGCTGCTGGAATCGAAAAGGGCTCTGCAGTCCCACATAAGAACAAGGTCGCAACGATCACCAAGGCTCAGGTCGAAGAGATCGCGAAGACCAAGATGGCTGATCTCAATGCAAACGACATCGAGGCAGCAGGAAAGATCATCGCTGGTACAGCGCGCTCGATGGGCGTCGTTGTTCAGTGGTAGTAAAGAAGTAAAAACCAAATAGATACGTGGGAGGAGAGCGCATCTCCGCTGACCACAACTCAACGAGGTCGAAGTCAGAATGGATTTCGACCAAGATATGGAGAAGAAATGAAGCGCAGTAAGAAGTACAAGGCAGCAGCCGCAAAGGTCAATGCCGATCAGTTGTATCAGCCCTTGAGCGCGATGAAGGTCGTCAAAGAGACCGTCACCGTCAAGTTCGATCCATCAGTCGAGGTAGCCCTCGTACTCGGTGTCGATCCAAAGAAGGCTGATCAAGCAGTTCGAAGCACCGTCAACTTGCCACATGGAACCGGTAAGACCGCTCGCGTCCTGGTATTTGCAACTGCAGAGCGAGCAGATGAAGCTCGTGCAGCTGGCGCAGATATCGTCGGTGGCGATGAGTTGATCGAAGAAGTTTCGAAGGGCCGTCTCGATTACGACGCTGTCGTCTCAACCCCTGAGTTGATGGGCAAGGTCGGTCGCTTGGGTAAGGTCCTTGGTCCACGCGGTCTCATGCCAAACCCGAAGACTGGAACCGTGACAACAGATGTCGCAAAGGCAGTCACCGATATCAAGGGTGGAAAGATCGAATTCCGCGTCGATAAGAATTCAAACCTTCACTTCCTCATCGGCAAGGCATCCTTCACCGCTGAGCAACTCGCTGACAACTATGCAGCAGCGATCGATGAAGTGATGCGCTCCAAGCCATCCTCCTCAAAGGGCCGCTACATCCGTAAGGCCGTCGTCTCAACGACGATGGGACCTGGAGTTCCACTCGATCCGAACTTCGCTCGCGAGGGCGCTGCTCCGATTCAGTAACTCAAACCCAAACCCACTCCGCTCATTTGAATCTAGTTGAAATTGATGGTGCTGCAATGAAGAGAATCCTGATCCTTGCTTCGGTACTTCTAGCGACTTTCCTTCTGCCGCTGGAAGCAAAAGCCGATACCTGGAGTATGAAGATCGATGATGTTTCACTGGGGATGACAGGAGTATCACCGCACGTTGAACGACTCAACGGTGTAGATCGAGTTTGGCGATCAGACGGTCCATCTGGAACTCGAGCATCTGATTGCACCGATGCAGGAGTCTGTTCCAACGTCTCCTTGAGCGGAACATATGGAAACGACTTCACCGTCGTCACATTCCCGAATGGCACGAAGCGCGGATATTTCAAGTTCGCTGATCCTTCCTCCCAGCAGATCTTCTCAGCCCCATGCCTTGATGCTGGATGTACTTCACTTGGTTCACGTACTGCGACATCGGATCTGATGAAGGTTTCTCGTGAACAACGAGCCTGGGGTGTTCCTGATCCTGTACTTCTCTCTGATGGTCGCGTTCGCATCTATATGGTGGAGATGCCAACTCCAATGAAGTGTGGCGAGAAGATCGCTTCCTATATCTCAACCGATGGCGTCACATTCACCAAGGAAGCCGGATGGCGTCTTGAGGGTGGGTATGTTGATACCGAGGTATTACGTTCCAAAGATGGTGATTGGGTGATGATCCTCGCAGATATCGCCTGCACCTCTTCAAATCGTCAAGAACTCTATGTCACGACATCGAAGGATGGATTGACGTGGGAGAAGCCGACCATGTTGGTCGGAAGTGGCGTCTATGGACTTGATCCAACTGGATATGAGACATCGGCAAATGAATTCCGAATCTACTTCTCTCAAGAATCGCGGATGGGTGCGGGAGATTTCGCGCTCAAGCGCGCAACACTCACTCTGACACCAACCCCGGTTGTGACGCCAACTCCTACTCCAACACCGACCCCAACTCCTGCCGTTACGCCAACGCCGACTCCCACTCCAACACCGACTGCATCGGTGAGTACGGCAGCTGCAAAGAAGACCATTACCTGCGTGAAGGGCAAGAAGAAGCAGAAGGTCACCGCGGTAAACCCGAAGTGCCCGAAGGGTTTCAAGAAGGCTTAGTAAGGAATTTTGACCGGGAGGCTGATACTCACCTAGTATCTGCCTCCTTGCCAGAGACTGCTGGTCTCGGATCGAAATCGAGAAATCGAAAGAAGTCCGAAGTAAATGTCGAAAGACAGCCCGCATAGGTTCGAACGGTTACCCCGTGCGTATCTATGCGCCGGGGTCTTTTTCATTTAACCCGCAGAAGTTCAGCAAAACCATCAACCGCAAGTGCTGGAAAGAAAGGAAGCCTGATGGCTCGCCCGGAGAAGACAGCCGCAGTCGCCGAATTGGTCGAAGACTTCAAGTCGGCCCAAGCGACTTTCCTTACCGAGTATCGCGGTCTCACCGTGACCTCGCTTAAGGCGCTACGACGATCACTTGGTGCTGAAACCAAGTACTCCGTCGTGAAGAACACGCTCACCAAGATTGCAGCGAAGGATGCCGGAGTCGATATCGACGAAGCGCTCCTTGCAGGACCATCTGCGCTCGCGTTCATCAAAGGTGATCCAATCGCTGCTGCCAAGTCATTGAAGACATTCCAGAAGGAGAACCCAGCTCTTGTGATCAAGGGCGGTATCTACGAAGGAAAGCGCGTCACCGCTGCTGAGATCATGGAACTTGCGGACCTCGAGTCTCGCGAAGTCTTGCTCTCGAAGTTGGCTGGTGCGATGAAGGCTTCTATGGCAAAGGCCGCACGAGCATTCGACGCACTCCGCATCAAGATGGAGAGCGGCGCACCTGCTGCCGAGGCTGCACCAGTAGCCGAAGCTGTAGTGGCAGAAGAAGCTCCTGCCGCAGAGGCACCGGTTGCAGAGGCAACAGAGGCGCCTGCAGCAGAAGCAACACCAGAAGCAACAACTGAATCTGCGCCAGAAGCGCAAACCGAAGCACAACCCGAATAACAGAGAAAACCAAAGGAAAAGGAAAGAAACATGGCAAAGCTCAGCACCGACGAACTACTCGGTCAGTTCAAGGACATGACTTTGGTAGAACTCTCTGAGTTCGTGAAGTCATTCGAGAAGGAATTCGACGTAACAGCAGCAGCACCAGTTGCAGTAGTCGCCGCAGGCGGCGCAGCTGCAGGTGGCGAAGCAGCCGCTGGACAAGATGAGTTCACCGTCGTCCTTGAGGATGCAGGCGCTCAGAAGATCGCCGTCATCAAGGAAGTACGTAACCTCAACTCCGCTCTTGGTCTCAAGGAAGCTAAGGACTTGGTCGATGCCGTCCCAGCAACCCTCCTCGAGAACGTCAAGAAGGATGTCGCTGACAAGGCAAAGGCAGCTCTCGAGGCAGCTGGCGCGAAGGTCACCGTCAAGTAAGCAACATCTCGTAAGAGAATCAAATGCAAAAGGCCCCGGGAGACCGGGGCCTTTTGCATTGTCAACTAAGTCAACTTCGAACTCGACCCTTTGTGAGCAGTCCCATCACGCGCTCAAGAGGACCTTGGTCGAATCGATTGAGCCAGTAATTGGATAGTTGTACGAGCACCGCCCACACACCAACAGCGATGACAAGTACTGCCCAAAGTGGCACTTCTTGGAAGAGGCCCAGTCCCCATGGTGCGAAGATCAGCGAGACGATGATTGATTGTGAGAGATAGACGGTAAGGGACATCCGACCTGCTTGCCGCAACCAATTCACCACTTTGGATCCACCCTGCATCCATCGAAGGAAGAGAGCGACATAACCGAAGGTCAGCAATGGAGCAGTAACGAAACAGAGTACGAGCGCAAAAATATATGTACCTTCTGAAGTCTTTGTGGTCTGCTCATTAAGCACAGCGATTACTGCTCCGGCAACTTGCAATGGAAGTCCGATCAGTAGCGCGACCTTAATTTTCCGCCCCACATGCAGCTCTTCCAGCGGCTTCGACAGTAGTCGTCCTCTTCCAGCTCGTAAGCCGAAAAGGAATGCTGCGAAGACGAACCCACCTTGAAGCAGGATTCCTGTAGCGATACCGAAAGTCCAGAGCTCAAGCCTTGGAGCGATGGCCTCGGTAAAACTGCCGTCGCGCATGATGCCATCAAGGGACACTGCATTATCGACTTCGAACTCGACTTCCTCAGGCAGAAGTCTCTCGAAGATCACGATAGAACTCGCGGCAAAGACCAAGATCACGGTGAAGAAGGAATAGATGACTCTGGTCCAGATCTTGAGCGTACGGTCGGCGCGAAAGAGGAATGGAATGAGAAGAAGACCAAGGAGTCCGTAGAGGAAGAGGATGTCGCCATGCCAGAAGAATGTGAAGTGCACAGCGCCAAAAAGCATGAGGACAAATGAACGCCTTGCCCACCTTCCTCGATTCGATCGCTCACCTTTGATCAAATAGTTGGCGCTGTATCCGAAGAGGAATGCAAAGAGGATGTAGAACTTCCCTGCGAAGAGAGCGATCATCAAAAATGCCGCCGTTCCATTTGCTGGCCCTTCAAGCCATGTGCCGCGCGCGCCCTCAGCGGAGAGGAGAGCCAAGAAAGGGATGTTGACGATCAAGATACCGAGGAGTGCGAACCCCCGAAGTGCATCCGGTGCGAGGTCTCGATTTGCTGTTGCGTTCACAGAATCTCCCAACTGAGATCAAAGATGACCATCACGGATGCGATAGCGATGGACCAAAGGATCATGCTTGCGGTCACTAGGAGCGATACACGAAGAGGCTTCACGCCAGCAGCCACTGAGGCAGCTGCCGCAAATTGCGTACCGATGATCACTGGCCCAAGGGCCGCCATTCCATAGATGCCATATCGATGGAAGGCCTTCGCTGCTCTTTCGAAGCGAGGCGATTCAGCACTCTTTCCTTTTGCAACGCGCCTTTTAATCATCCAAGCCCGGATATTTGAACCGAGATATGCGAAGAGAAAAATCGTCATCGCATTACCGATAACCGCTGCGATGACGGTAGCAATCGGATTCAGCCCCAAGATAATGCCACTAGGAACGACACCGATCGCTTCCATCCACGGGATCGCCCCTGCTAGGAAAACTCCGAAAAGACCCAAACTCTCAAGGTTCACTTGGATGACGCCGATCGCTTTCTTCGTCGGTCTTGGCTCAACTCCATCCCTAAGAGCGCCATGCTCGGCAGCATCCAGGAATAGCCTGCAACGAGCCAGAAGACCGCTTGCACTTGTGGCCAAGTGATCCCCAACTGATAGTTGAAGCCATCAGAATCTGGGTTCATGTCCTGGGTGATCGCAAAGATGAGTAGTCCTGTGATCAGGGCAAAGAGAATCATCGATAGCCATCGATAGCTCCAAAGATAAGCGCGGTCGCGCTCTTTGGTCAGACGCTCGTCTAAGGCAGCATCGGGTGCATCTGCCACAAGTCTCGCTGAGGTGCGAAGCAAGAACCAGAAGACAAAGAGGAAGAGGATATGAAGCAAGCTAAAAGCAGCCCACTTGTTGTCTCCCACGAACCATAGGAAGGTCGTGCCGACGACCATAGTGAAGTTTGAGCCGATCAGTAGGAACTTCTTTGCTCCGATGGTTCGCAACCCATCCCACTTCTCGTCGTTGAGTTGCTTCGTCACCGATTTCTCAGATGCCGTACTCCAAGCGTTACCCATTCCGAATAACTTCCAATACTCCCTTCCAAGACCTCGTGCCTTGAGGTACCAGAAGAAGAGCGGCGATTCGAGAACTATGGCCATGACAACGGTGAACCAGATCCAATTAGTCTCAAAGAAGAAGAGAGTGAAGGTGATCTCATCGCCCATGTAGAGCAGAGCGACAATACCTAGGACAAGGAGTCCACCGGCTGCATCGATCCATGCCATCTTCTTGACGTTGTTGCCAGCGTAATTGGGATAGATCCACAGATATGCGAGTGCGATACTCGCCAGAAGAATGAATATTACGATGAGCTCTTGCATTTACTTCCCTCCTTCGAGCCAAAAGAGGTCCTCCACTGAGGAGTCGAGCGCTTGAGCGATCTTGAGCGCAAGAAGGAGCGAGGGCGAATACTCGCCACGTTCGATGTAGCCGATGGTTTGATAGTGGACACCCACTTCATCAGCGAGTTCTTGGCGGCTCAATCCTGCGCTGGTTCGTACCGGCTCGACTCGATTGCTGACGAGACCCTCTTCTTCTTTTGGTCTACGACCCATGCTCCGTAGCATAAATACTATGTAGCAATAATGCAACAACTCCTACTGCAGTAGAGACAAAAAGGGCGGATTAGACACGCCCGACCCCGGGACGATACCCTTCGCGTTCGCACAAAATTCCTGGGGGTCCTGCATATAGCGG
>VFQT010002388.1_pt1 | contig 19464 bp, 18 predicted proteins | sample 3512381 | NCBI WGS metagenome assembly VFQT01 (sample SAMN10412376, study PRJNA504923) | tailings metagenome | isolation source: Relicate 2 Philex TSF3 active mining site | place: Philippines: Tuba, Benguet | collected 2017-08-29
TGAAAAAATATTCAACCCCTCTTTTCTTATTGATGGTTTGGTCTACCATCACAACTACCTATGCACAAGTTCCCATCCCACAACAAGGTCGTGTAGTTCGTCACGAAAATTTTCCTTCGGCACACGTAACGCCCAGAAACGTGGACGTTTGGTTACCCGCAGCATATGACCCACAAAAAAAATATGCGGTGCTATACATGCATGATGGTCAAATGCTTTTTGACAGCACACTAACTTGGAACAAACAGGAATGGGGGGTTGATGAGACACTCTCGCAGCTCATGCGTGAAATGAAAATAAAAGAGTGCATTGTAGTGGGCATTTGGAATGGAGGCCGAAGCCGTCATGCAGAATATTTTCCTCAAAAACCATTTGAGTCACTTTCGGCCTCCCAACAAGAAATTGTGTACAATGCTTACAGGAGTAATGGGCAGTCTATATTTTTTGGAATTCCCATTATGTCTGATCGCTATTTAAATTTTCTGACGCAGGAGTTAAAACCATTTATTGACAAAACGTATGCGACTAAAACTGATCGAAGTAACACATTCATTGCAGGGAGTAGCATGGGTGCCTTAATTTCTCTATACGCCATCTGTGAGTACCCCTCTGTTTTTGGAGGTGCTGCATGTTTATCTACCCATTGGCCTGGTTTGTTCACGATGGAAAACAATCCAGTTCCCGGTGCCTTTTTTTCATACCTGGAACAATCACTCCCCTCTTCAAAAGATCATCGTATTTACTTTGACCATGGCACCGAAACCCTGGACTCAATGTATGCTTCCTTACAAAAAAGTGTTGATCAAATTATGGAAAAAAAGGGGTACAAGAGTAAACAATGGATGAGTCGCTCCTGGCCCGGGCAGGATCACTCTGAACGCTCCTGGAGAGGCCGTTTTGCTTTGCCGGTAAGCTTTTTATTGAAGAACTAACTGTAGTTCTTGGTACATCGCCATTTTGGTGGGAACTTTGCAGTCCCTTAAAAATTACTATTCTATGGATAAGCAAGTACCTAAAAGCGATGTTTCGTACAACGTAAATGATGTAAGCAAATGCCCATTTCACAATGGCACTTTGAAATCAGGTCATGGAGGAAGTGGAACTGGTAATCAGGACTGGTGGCCACATCAGTTAAAGCTGAATATTTTACGCCAACATTCGTCCCTCACCAATCCTATGGATGCTGATTTCGACTATAAAAAAGCATTTGAAAGTTTGGACTATAAGGCCTTGAAAAAAGACCTAGAAAAACTGATGACTGATTCACAAGAATGGTGGCCTGCTGATTTTGGTCATTATGGTCCATTTTTTATTCGTATGACCTGGCATAGCGCAGGTACCTACAGAACGGCTGATGGAAGAGGAGGTGGTGGAATGGGTCAGCAGCGCTTTGCGCCGCTAAACAGCTGGCCTGATAATACAAACCTTGATAAGGCAAGAAGATTATTGTGGCCGATCAAACAGAAATATGGGAACAAAATCTCTTGGGCCGATTTAATGATTCTTGCTGGTAATGTTGCCTTAGAGTCCATGGGTTTCAAAACATTTGGTTTCTCAGGTGGAAGAGCGGATGTGTGGGAACCACAACAAGATGTGTATTGGGGCGCTGAAAAAAAATGGTTGGATGATCAACGCTACACGGGCGATCGTGAATTGGAAAATCCACTGGCCGCTGTGCAAATGGGATTGATCTATGTAAACCCTGAAGGTCCCAACGGAAATCCTGATCCAATTGCTGCAGCACGTGATATCCGCGAAACATTTGCGCGCATGGCTATGAATGATGAAGAAACTGTTGCCTTGATAGCGGGTGGTCACACTTTTGGAAAAGCACATGGTGCCGGTGATGCAGCTTTACTCGGAGCAGAACCAGAAGGAGCTTCCATCGAGGAGCAAGGATTTGGATGGACCAGCAAGTATAAATCCGGTAAAGGAGGTGATACGATCACCAGTGGTTTGGAAGTAACCTGGACCAACACGCCTACTAAATGGAGCAACAATTATTTTGAAAATCTTTTCAAGTACGAATGGGAATTAACAAAAAGTCCAGCTGGCGCTTATCAATGGGTTGCAAAAAATGCAGCGGAGACTATTCCTGATGCGCATGATGGATCTAAAAAGCATTTACCAACTATGCTAACTACGGATCTTTCATTACGATTTGATCCCGCCTATGAAAAAATCTCCAGAAGATTTTTAGAAAACCCTGATCAGTTTGCAGATGCGTTTGCAAGAGCCTGGTTCAAATTAACCCATCGCGACATGGGTCCTGTTACCCGTTATGTGGGACCTGAAGTACCTGCCGAAGTATTAATCTGGCAAGATCCTATCTCAACTGTTGATCATGCACTCATTGATAAAAATGATATTCAAGAATTAAAAAAATCAATTCTTAATACAGGCCTTAGTATTTCCTCTTTAGTTACCACTGCTTGGGCTGCTGCATCTACATTCCGTGGCTCTGACAAACGCGGAGGTGCCAATGGAGCGCGTATTCGACTGGCTCCTCAGAAATACTGGGAAGTAAACAATCCTGCTCAATTAAGTAGTGTATTAGGAAAGCTGGAAGCAATCCAAACTGAATTTAACCAACGTGCCGCAGGAGGCAAAAAAGTTTCCTTAGCAGATTTGATTGTGTTGGGCGGTTGCGCAGCCATTGAAAAAGCTGCTGAAAAAGCAGGCGTAACCGTAAGTGTTCCTTTCACACCTGGACGAATGGATGCATCGTCTGAACAAACCGATGTTGAGTCTTTTGCAGTGTTGGAACCTATTGCTGATGGATTCCGCAATTATGCGAAAAAGAAATATACAATCACTGCTGAAAATTTACTGATTGATAAAGCACAGTTGCTTAACCTGACAGCTCCAGAGATGACGGTGTTAGTGGGTGGATTGCGTGTATTAAAAGCAAACTACGATCAGTCTAACCATGGTGTGTTCACTAGCAGACCTGAAACATTGACCAACGATTTCTTTGTGAATTTGCTAGATATGTCTACGGCCTGGAGTCCTGTCAATGAGGCTAAAGATGTGTTTGAAGGCAAAGACCGTAAAACAGGTACTACCAAGTGGACAGCCACTCGCGTAGACTTGATTTTTGGATCTAACAGCGAACTTCGTGCGTTAGCAGAGGTCTACGCTTGTGCTGACAGCCCCGAGAAATTTGTAAAGGATTTTGTTGCAGCTTGGGATAAAGTAATGATGCTGGATCGTTTTGACCTGAAGCATTGATGCTGACCCACTTATTGAGAGAAGGTGTTACCAGATTGGTAACACCTTTTTTATTGTAAAGAGGATTTCGCAGGATAGATTATCTTGCACGTCCTATAATCATATAATAGCATGAAGCTTTACAATACGTTGATAAAATACAGATTTGCGATCGGCATTGTTTGTTTACTCCTCGGGGCAGGCGCCAACTTTGCCTTTAGTTTCTGGCCATCCTTTCCGCTTTATTTAATTGGCGCACTACTAATTGCCGGTCATTTCTTCTTTGGCCCACTACGACTAATCCAAGAATACATGGAAAGTGGGGATATGGATGGTGCAGAAAAAGTGTTAGCCTCAATTAAATATCCTAATCTGCTTTATAAACCCATTCGTTCTGTCTACTTCACATTGAAAGGAAATTTAGCAATGATGAAACAGGATTTTGATGGTGCCGAAAAAATGATGAAAAAGGGGTTGGACCTTGGAATGCCCATGAAAGAAGCGGAGGGTGCTAGTTTATTGCAGATGGGAATGCTCGCCATGCAAAAAAATGATTTGAAGCAAGCCGAGAGTTATGTGAGACAAGCATTGAGAAAAGGGCTTCCAGATAAAGAAAATCAAGCGGCCGCTTATTTGCAGATGTGTAGTTTAATGATGAACAAGAGAGAATTCCGAGCCGCCAAAGATTTTTTCCGAAAAGCAAAAGCATTAAAGCCCACAACCCCACAATTGGTTGATCAGATCAAGCAAATCGAAAAGTATATATCAAGAATACCCGGCTAATTAATTACGTAATTTTACTTAATTTTTTTTAAACACTTCACTAACCAGTTAAATTATTACTTATTTTCGATACCTACTTAAAACTAAATTCAAATAAGTACCCTTATTTGAAAAAGTAAGGTGCCCATGAAAAAGATAAAACTTTATTTGGTTGACGATCACCGAATGGTAATCGATATGTGGGCGAGCCTTTTGAGCACCAACCCAAAATTTGAGATTGCAGGAACCTCCCTAGACGGTGAAAAGGCATTTGAAGAAATTAGTTTTACCCTTCCTAATGTGGTGCTCATGGATATTACACTCCCGGGCATGTCGGGTATTGAATTAACTAAAAAAATAAAGGAAAAACTGCCCGCTATAAAAATATTAGGCGTTTCAATGCATACCAATATCATGTTGATCAAACAAATGTTGGTCAGCGGAGCCAGTGGTTATGTATCCAAGACCTCCTCTTTTGATGAAATGACAATGGCCATTACAACCATTCATGAAGGGAACCGCTATATCTGCCGAGACATCAAAGACTATATAACTAACCAGGTAATCAGTGAACAACAATCAGATCCCGCTTATCGAATTAATCAGCTGACTAAACGGGAGCTTGAGATTGTAAATCTGATCAAAGAAGGACACTCCTCTAAGGAGATTAGTGAAAAACTATTCATCTCAAAGCGTACCGTAGAAGTACACCGTTATAATATTTTTAGAAAACTGGAAGTGAATAATATTACCTCCCTGATCAAGATTACCAATAAATCAATTGTGTAATTGAATCTAGCCGGGCTGTTTCCAGCTTCCGAATAATTCTTCAACTGCTTTGTAACGGTATTGGAATATACTTTCGAGCTTTTTCTTTACAAATAGCCAATTGGCTAAATCTCCCAGCAGACCAAGGGGTATACGATAATGGACAATATCTGTCATTTCTACTCCACCTGGAATCGCTTTAAAGTGATGTTGATGATGCCATAAGGTGTAGGGCCCAAACCGCTGCTGATCGATGAAATATACGGGCTCTTGCACCTGCGTAATTTCAGTCATCCAATAAACAGGGATTCCCAACAATGGACGTACTTTATATTCAATCAACTGCCCGGGATACATGCGCAGCCCATGAAAGCGGGAAATAATTTTGAATCCCATTTCCGCTGGCGTAATTCGCTGAAGGTTTGCTGGACTTGAGAAAAAATCCCAAGCTTGCACCATGGATATGGGAATACATTGTTTGGTCTGGAAAGAGTAAGTGGCCATGCTGATTGAAAGAATTAATTTCGTTAGAATAACTATTGAACCCGGAAAAAGTTCATCCGTATGTCTATTAGTCGAGAGAAATTGGAAATCAAGTTTAGTGAGGAATATCAACGATTGAATGAGCAGCAACAGAAAGCCGTTCGGACCATTGAAGGTCCTGTGATGGTTATTGCTGGTCCGGGTACTGGAAAAACGCAAATACTCGCCTGCCGTATTGGTAAAATATTACTGGACACCGATGTACAACCAGAAAATATTCTTTGCCTAACCTATACCGATGCGGGAGTGGTTGCGATGCGTAAACGATTACAACAATTTATTGGACCTGCTGCTTATAAAGTACAATTAGGCACCTTTCATTCTTTCTGTAATGAAGTAATTCAAGATAATCTACCCTACTTCGAAAAACACTCACTAGATCCCATATCGGAGCTAGAAAAAATTCAACTCTTCAAAGATCATATTGATTCTTTTCCAAAAGATCATCCGTTTAAACGTTATCGTGGCGATGTGTACTATGAGGCAAAGAATATGATGAACTTGTTCAGTACTATGAAGCGAGAGGGATGGACACCCGCTTTTATAACAGAAAAGATTGATCAATACCTGGCCTCACTTCCTGAACGTGACCAATTTATTGCCAAGCGAGCCACCAAAGAATTTAAAAAAGGAGACGTACGAACAGACCGCATCGAAAAAGAAAAAGAGAAAATGAATCGTTTGCGAGCTGCTGTTCTTGAATTCGAACCCGTTCAACAAGTCATGAAAAAAAGGAACCGGTACGATTTTGAAGACATGATCAATTGGGTAATTCAGGCTTTTGAACAAAGTCCAACACTGCTCTCCGATTACCAGGAACGTTATCAATACATTTTAGTAGACGAATATCAAGATACCAGTGGATCACAGAATAAATTAGTAGAGCTGCTGATCAGCTATTGGGAGGTACCCAACATATTTGTAGTGGGAGATGACGACCAAAGCATTTTTAGGTTTCAAGGAGCGAATGTGGCCAATATGACTGACTTAGCTGATCGCTATTCAACTGACCTGGTTCGAATAGTATTAGCGGAAAATTATCGATCTAGCCAGCCAATCCTGGATGTTTCTACCTCCCTGATTCAACGCAATCAAGAACGTTTGATCAATACATTGCCCGGACTGACCAAGGAATTGAAAGCAGCACATGAGATTAAAAAAACCATTCAACATCCTCCACGTATTTGGGAATTTGATACACAGCGTTTAGAAATTATTGGAATTAGTAAAAAAATTCAGGACTTACTCCAGGAGGGTGTTGAACCGGGAAGAATTGGTTTCATATATAAAGAACATAAATATGGAGAAGAGACAGCAAGCTATTTTCAACAACTACAAATCCCCTACTATACTAAACGAAGCGCTGATCTTTTACAATTACCCTTGATCAGAAAAATATTACTCCTCCTTCGTTATTTACAAGCAGAGCATGATGTGCCCTACAGTGGCGATGAGCTCTTATTTGAATTATTACACTTGGATCTTTTTGGAATCACTCCGTTGGAAATTGCAAAACTTTCACTGGAGGCGGCCGGTAGAAAACAAAATGATCTGAATGGATCGATCCGTGCATTATTACATGAAAAAACAAACGGGGCAGGTGCCGATTTATTTACCACTATACAACCTATAGCCAAAGCCTGCATCATTATTGAAGATCTAATTGCGGCCGTTCCCAATACAACCCTACAACAACTTCTTGAAAAAATTATTCAGCAAACAGGTTTGCTGGCACAGGTAATGCAGCATGCCGATAAACATGAATGGTTACGCATACTGACTGCCTTTTTTGATTTTGTAAAAGAGGAAACACATCGCAAACCCGATTTGAGTGTGGAAGGGTTGCTCAACTTGATTGACCTGATGCAAAAAGAAAAGATCTCGCTTCCCTATGTGCAGGTTAGTGGAAATGAGAAAGGTGTTAATCTTCTGACCGCACACGGTTCCAAAGGGCTGGAGTTTCAATATGTTTTTATTGCGGGGGCACTTGCAGACAAATGGGAGAAAAAAAGAAAACCTTCCGATGGTTATAGCTATCCTGATAATCTTTTTGGATTAAGTACCACCGGATCCAACGAAGAGGAGCTCCGTCGATTATTTTATGTAGCAATCACACGCGCTGAAGAACATTTATTTATCTCCTACAGTAAGTTCAATAACAAGGGTAAAGAGTTGGAACCTTCTCGTTTTGTGATAGAGCTGATAGACGGATTTAAAATACCTGTAGAAAGAATAGTACTTGATCAAGAAGTAATCAGCTCCTTTGCCCATTTAGCACTGACAGCACCCGCCAAACCGGAGATAGCGCAAATTGAAGAAGACGTATTGACGCCCTTATTGGCTCGCTTCACTATGAATGTTACGGCCCTCAATAATTATCTACACTGTCCGCTTGAGTTTTATTATCGAACCCTGATTCGAATTCCTTCTCCAAAAAATGAAGCAACCGAGTTTGGGTCGGCTGTGCACACTGCACTGGAGAGATTATTCAGACGCATGCTGGACAGTGGCACGGAAACGTTTCCAGACAAATCCATATTTATCCAAGACTTTGAACAGCACATGCGTCGTTATCGCGAAAGCTTTACCAAAGAACAGTTCAAACGCCGCATGGAATACGGTCAAATAATCTTGTCCGACTATTATGATCATTCGTTGGCCGGCTTTAATAAAATTGTAGCCATCGAACGTAATATCCGCAATGTAGTAGTAGAGGGTATCCCGCTTAAAGGAAAATTGGATAAACTGGAGTTTGACGGCAAGATGGTAAACGTGGTAGACTACAAAACAGGGGATCCCGAAAAAGGGGCAGAAAAACTAAGTGGGCCAACGGCAAAAAATCCATTGGGCGGCGATTACTGGAGACAAGCAGTGTTTTACAAGATACTTGTGGACCATTACGAACAAAGGGGATGGCAGGCTGTAAGTACTGAGTTTGATTTTATAGAACCCACCAAGCAAAAAGAATACCAACGGAAAAAAATAGTGATCACAGCAGCCGATGTGGAAATTGTAAAGGAACAGATCAAAATGGTATGGGATAAAATTCAGGCCAGAGATTTCTATACGGGTTGCGGAAAATCCGACTGCCATTGGTGCAATTTTGTAAAGTCACACCAACTGGCCATTGAATTGCATGAGCTGGAAGACCTGGAAGATCCTGCTCAGGATTAACGGAGCTTTCACCCTAAACCCTGTAAGTTTGCAATCCATGAAACAACACTGGTTTTTAGTAGGATTGTTTGGAATCACATCCATTGTGTGTTTGCTGATTAGCCCAGGTTGTGCCAATATTGTTCCACCACAAGGGGGGCCTCGCGATACCATTCCGCCCGTATTACTGAAAGTAACACCTGTAGACTCCACCACTAGGTTTGTCAGTAAAAAAATCGATTTCTATTTTGACGAATACATAGATGTTCAAGATCCGCAAACACAATTACTGGTATCCCCACTTCCCACGACTAGCCCAACAGTAGACGCACGTTTACGTGATTTAAGCGTTCGTCTTAAAGATTCATTATTGCCCAATACAACGTATACCATTGACTTTGGTAATGCAATCAAAGATTTTACAGAGGGTAATATTGCCAGGGGTATTCGCTATGTGTTTTCCACAGGAAATTATATTGATTCATTGGAGATTTATGGAAAGGTCATTTTAGCTGAAACCGGCAAAACAGATAGCACCTTAATTGCGATGTTGCATACAGATCCCGAAGATTCTGCAGTATTCAAGAAAAAACCAACTTATATAGCCAGGCTTGACAAAGAAGGTCGGTTTAGCTTTAAGAATTTACCCGCCCAAACTTTTTACCTCTATGCGCTGAAAGACGAGTCGGGTATGCGCCGCTATAATGATAAAAAACAACTTTTTGCGTTTGCTGCAAAACCAGTTTTCAGCTCCCTGCAAAAGGATAGCCTCACTCTCTATGCCTACGTTGCTGATCCAGGGGCTGCCACTTCATTGACAATGGCCCCGCCCGAAACAGCTGCCAAAAAAACAGATACAGACAAAAGATTAAAGTATCAAACCAGTATTCAGAATAATCAACAGGATATTCTACTACCCTTTCAGTTTCAGTTTGAAAATCGCATCAAGCAATTTGATAGTTCCGGGATTCGTCTTTACAAAGATTCAATCTACTCTCCAGTAGATAGCTATCAGCTAAGCCTAGATACCACTGGACGTCAATTAACACTAACTACGCCTTGGGAAGAGGGACAATCCTACCATTTGATTCTTTCAAAAGGAGCTGCAGAAGATTCATTGGGAAAACAATGGACCAAAACCGACACACTTTCATTCACTACCAAACGAAAAACAGACTACGGAAAATTAAAAATTCGTTTACGAGGTCTTGACATTGGTCAACAACCTGTTTTGCAATTTGTGCAGAGCGAACGCGTGGTAAAAGCTATTCGTTTAACCGGGCCGCTCTATGAGGAAGCTTTGTTTTATCCTGGCGAATATCAAATCCGAATTTTATTAGACAAGAACGAAAATGGACGTTGGGACACCGGTTCTTTTTTTGGAAATCGAAAACAACCTGAACAAGTAATCCCCCTCGAAAAAAGGATAACAGTTAAACCAAATTGGCTAAACGAATACGAACTAGAAACGGGTAGCCGTTAGTCCAGCACTTATCTTTGTAGCATGCAACTTTCCTCTCAATTGCTGGAAAAAGCAGTCGGTGCTTTTGCAAAACTTCCCGGTATCGGTAAGAAAACGGCACTTCGCTTAGTACTGCATCTATTGAAGCAAGAACCGGCAGAGGTTGCGCAACTTAGTGAAGCCATCACCCGACTTCGAAATGAAATTCATTTTTGTACACGCTGCGGCAATATTGCTGACGGTGCACAATGTTCTATTTGTTTGAACACAGGCAGAAAGCAAAAAATAATTTGTGTAGTAGAAAGTATTCGGGATGTGATAGCCATTGAGAGCACACAACAGTACAATGGTGTTTATCACATCCTCGGAGGAATCATATCCCCATTGGATGGAGTTGGACCAGACCAACTCACGATCGACGCCCTTTTAGAGAGAATTAAGACAGAAAAAACAGAAGAATTGATTTTTGCTTTGAACCCCACCATTCAAGGAGATACTACCATTTATTATATACAGAAAAAATTACAGGACCACCCTATCCGGGTTACCACCATTGCCAGAGGCGTTGCCTTTGGAGGTGAACTAGAATATGCGGATGAAATGACGCTAGCTCGTAGTCTGCAAAATCGACTCCCGGTGGATCGGTATGTAAATAGTCGCTAACCCTTATTCCTTGCGAGTTTAAGCCCTTTTTGTTATCTTTGCAGCCACTTACGGCGGATTTGTTTATTGTTCGGCCCTCCAACGGAACTAATAAACGCAGGATACACCCAATTACCCCTCGTTTATTGTTAATGGCCCTTTGAACAACCTCCTTCCTGAAGTGCTAGTTGTTCAACCGATCCATTATGAAAAACATTCAAGAAGCCCTGCAAAAACGGATTTTGATCATTGATGGTGCCATGGGCACCATGATCCAGCGTCATAAACTTACGGAGGCAGACTACCGGGGCGAACGATTCAAAGACTGGTCCAGTGACCTGAAAGGCAATAATGATCTACTGAATCTTACCAAGCCGGATATTATTGTAGGGATACATAAACAATACCTGGACGCCGGGGCAGATATCATTGAAACCAATACGTTTAGCAGCACATCCATTGCCATGGCGGATTACGGCATGCAATCCCTGGCAAAAGAATTAAATGTAGCGGCCGCAACTTGTGCCAAAGAAGCCGTCAGGCAATCCGGCAAAGTAGCTTGGGTGGCAGGCGCTATTGGACCACTCAATAAAACATTGTCTCTTTCACCCGATGTAAATAATCCTGGATTCAGAGCCATCACTTTTGATGAAGTAGTAAATGCTTATTACGAACAAGTCAGTGGTTTGGTAGAAGGCGGAGTAGATATACTCTTGATTGAAACCATTTTTGATACACTCAATGCAAAAGGAGCCATCTACGCCATCAAACAATACTTTGATGATACAAAGCAAGCACCACTCCCCATTATGATCAGCGGAACCATCACCGATGCCTCGGGAAGAACATTGAGTGGACAAACGCTGGAAGCCTTTTATACTTCTGTAATGCATGCAAAACCACTCAGCGTTGGATTGAACTGTGCGCTAGGTGCTAAAGAAATGCGCCCTCATATTGAAGAATTATCAACCTTGGCCAGTTGTTATGTATCGGCTTACCCCAATGCAGGTTTACCCAATGCTATGGGTGAATATGACGAGAACCCCGCGGACACGGGTCATTATTTGGAAGAATGGGCTCGTGAGGGATTTGTCAATATTGTAGGAGGTTGTTGCGGAACAACTCCAGATCATATACGTCACATAGCCGAGCATGTAAAGGGAGTGACCCCTCGTGCATTACCAACGGTTGAAGAAACGCTAGCCTAACTATTATTCCCTGTATGAAAGAAAAAATATCCATCAAACCTTATTTACGATTAGCCGGGCTGGAACCACTGGTAGTAAGACCGGAAACCAATTTTGTAAATGTGGGCGAACGAACAAACGTGACAGGTTCCAAAAAGTTTGCACGTTTGATCCGTGAAAAAAAGTTTGAAGAAGCCTTAAGTGTAGCGCGCCAGCAAGTAGAAAATGGAGCGCAGATCCTGGACGTGAATATGGACGACGCACTTCTCGACGGAGTGGAAGCCATGACTACTTTTTTGAATCTCTTACAAAGCGAGCCTGACATTGCGCGGATTCCGATCATGATTGATAGTTCCAAATTTGAGATCATCGAAGCGGGTTTGAAATGTGTACAGGGAAAGTGTATTGTAAACTCAATCTCACTCAAAGAAGGAGAAGATAAATTTCTGCAACAAGCACGCATTTGTCAGCGCTTTGGAGCATCGGTGATCGTGATGGCCTTTGACGAGAAAGGACAGGCCGATACTATGCAGCGAAAAGTAGAAATTTCTGAACGAGCCTATCAGCTTTTGCTTTCCAAGCTCTCCTTTTCTCCACAAGACATCATCTTTGACCCCAATATTTTTGCAGTTGCTACAGGGCTTGAAGAACACAACAACTACGGTGTAGACTTTATTGAGGCAACTCGATTGATCAAACAAAAAATGCCACTAACCAAAGTAAGTGGCGGGGTGAGTAACCTCTCCTTTTCATTTCGTGGTAACGATCATGTGCGAGAAGCCATGCATGCAGTATTCCTATTTCATGCCATCAAAGCAGGCATGGACATGGGTATTGTAAATGCAGGACAGCTAGTAGTATATGACGAAATTGAACCCACACTACGGAATTTATGTGAGGATGTGATTCTCAATCGGAATAATGATAATAATGAGGCTACTGAAAAATTGATTGCCTTTGCAGAAACCGTTAAAGCAAAAGGAAAAGCAGAAGTAAAAGATGAGGCTTGGCGTAATAATTTGGTGGAAGAACGACTGAAACATGCGTTGATTAATGGTATTACAGATTATATCGATACGGACACAGAAGAGGCGCGTTTAAAATATCCAAGACCCTTGGATGTTATTGAAGGACCGCTGATGGCGGGAATGAATGTAGTGGGTGATTTATTTGGCGCTGGGAAAATGTTCTTACCCCAGGTGGTAAAAAGTGCGCGGGTGATGAAAAAAAGTGTAGCCTGGCTCACTCCGTTTATTGAAGAGGAGAAAAAAAATAATCCAACAGCTACCGCGGGTAATGTCCCTAAAGTATTATTAGCTACCGTAAAAGGAGACGTACATGATATTGGAAAAAATATCGTAGGTGTAGTACTGGGCTGTAATGGTTATGATATTATTGATATGGGCGTGATGGTGCCAGCTGATAAAATTTTAGATACAGCACAAAAAGAAAATGTAGATGTGATCGGTTTGAGTGGATTAATCACGCCTTCATTGGATGAGATGGTGCACGTAGCGCATGAGATGAAACGCCGTGGGATGCAACAACCTTTGTTAATTGGAGGTGCCACTACTTCTAGAATGCATACCGCTGTTAAAATTGCACCACAATACGAACATGGCGTATTACACGTACTGGACGCTTCACGTAGTGTAACGGTAGTTAGCTCGCTGCTTAATAAAGAGAATAAAAAAGAATTACTGACACAAACCAAGCAAGAATACGAAGCCCTGCAATATCAGTTTAGCAATAAAAATAAAAAAGCACTGATCCCTTATTCGGAGGCCGTAGTGACCAAGGAGTATTTTGACTGGAAAAAATACAAACCCACTACGCCATCTTTCACCGGGAAAAAAGTAATTAAACAAGCTGATTTGGCTACGATTGCCCGTTATATTGACTGGGGACCTTTCTTTATTGCTTGGGAAATGCCAGGCCGTTATCCAGAAGTGCTTAGCGATGCGGTATTTGGACAAGAAGCCCAACGACTATTTAATGATGCGCAGAAACTATTACAACAAATCATTGCAGAAAATTGGTTTCAAGCGGATGGCGTGATTGGATTTTGGCCAGCCACTAGTAATAATGCGGATACAGTTACGTTAAAAACCGAGCAAGGGCCCGTTCAACTGGAGTTTTTACGTCAACAACTTAAAAAAGCGGTCGGTCAGCCTAGTTTCTCTTTGGCAGACTTTGTTTGTCCAGCCGAACTGGGTAAAGACTACATGGGCTCCTTTGCAGTAACGATCCATGGAGCAAAAAAACATATTGATCGCTTTGCAGCAGAACAGGATGAGTATAATAAAATCATCGTGCAAATTCTAGCCGACCGTATGGTGGAGGCCTTTGCTGAATATTTACATGAACAAGTACGAAAAGAGTATTGGGGCTATGAAAAAGGTGAATCATTAAGTAATGAACAACTGATTCGGGAAGAATACAACGGTATTCGTCCAGCACCAGGCTACCCTGCTTGTCCGGACCACACCGAAAAGCTAAAACTATTCTCCTTGCTTAATGCAACAGAAGAAATTGGCATCACACTTACTGAAAGTTTAGCCATGAACCCGCCTGCTTCCGTATGCGGCTGGTATTTTGCTCATCCGCAAAGCCACTATTTTGGTTTAGGCAAAATCAATCGCGACCAGCTCCAGGACTATGCAGAACGTAAAAAGATGTCCTTGGAAGAAGCGGAAAAATGGTTACGACCTGTGCTAGAATAAGTTAGTATCCCGTAATCCCTAACTGCTTCAACTCCGCTTTCAATTGTAACGCAGATTGAAAATGAATTCCTCGTAGACCAAGTGCTTCACCTGCTTTTACATTGCGTAGGTTATCATCTATAAAAACAGCGGAAGAAGGGCTGATCTGAAAGCGGGAAAATAATAATTGATAAAATTCAGGAAAAGGTTTACGAGTTCCCTCCTCACCGCTCACCAAACGCCCGTCAAACCAATGTAAAAAATCAAAACGGGCTAAGGCAATATGAAAATTTTCAGCACTCCAATTCGTGAGTGCAAAGAATTTAAACTGCTGACGCTGCTTTAATTCTTGAAATATGGCTACCGTATCAGGCAAAGGACCTCGTAGCATCTCAATCCAACGTCCATAGAAATCCCGAATTGGCTGTTGCCATTTTGGATCTGGAAATTCAGCCAGTTTTTCTTGTGTTGCTTTTTGCAAAGAATATCCGGCATCTTGTTGTTCGTTCCAGTCTTGCGTACATATATGGGTGAAGAAGTACTCACGATCAGCTTCATTTTCAAAATACGCTTGATCATACACATAAGTAGGACTCCAATCCACTAATACACCCCCTAAATCCCAAACAATGGTATCAATCTGCCCACTCATACTTTTCCGTACTTCAATTTAAGCGCTATCATGATGCCTGACATCAACAACATTACTGCATTGGTCAGGATAATTACAAAATTGTCTATCATGAATCCATAGACCAGCCACATGATTTCGTTGATAAACGCAATCAAGAACATAGTCAACGAAATATCACGGGCGGATTTATCACGCCAGGTTTTAATTACCTGCGGCATAAATGTAAAAGCGGTTACCGCACCCGCTGCATAACCTAAAATTTCTGCACCACTCATAATTTAAAATTGAAGGACGAAGGTAAGGAGTCTATCTTTTCTCAAACAACCACCACAATCTCTTGCGTGGTTTAACCTGATAATTAGAGCGTATATAGCGTTGGATATGCGCCATAGCTTCATCCACATCATCCGTGAAAAGCAAGAGATCAAGATCCTCAGGAGAAATAGTGCCATCCTCTTGCATTCTTTTGAATACATCCATCAAGGGCTGATAATACTCTTTCCCAAATAAGATTACAGGAAATCGGGTAATCGTTTTAGTTTGTACCAAGGTGAGTGTTTCAAAAAGTTCGTCCATGGTTCCAAACCCACCCGGCATGATCACAAAAGCGTAAGAATATTTAACCAGCAATACTTTGCGAACAAAAAAATGCTCAAAGGTTACGGAGCGATGCAAATACGGATTTTCCTTTTGCTCAAAGGGTAACACAATATTGCACCCAAAGGATTGCCCTCCATTCTCAAATGCACCCCGGTTGGCCGCTTCCATGATCCCGGGACCCCCGCCCGTAAGCGTAGTGAGTCCCATTTGTGCAATACGCTTGCCAAACTCACGTGCCTGTTGATAATAAAGATGATCCTCGCCAAATCGAGCCGAGCCAAAGACCGTGATACAGGGACCTGCAAAATGAAGGGTTCTAAATCCTTTGATAAATTGTTTAAATACCCGCCAGGCAAATGCTAATTCATACCCACGACTTTTGGGACCTTCCAGGTATACATGATGCTTGGGATGAATTAGCTGGGGTTCTTGCTTTTTGTGGGGGGTAGATGACATAGTTACTCAATTTACTTTTTCAATTCCGACATTTGCAGGGACCACATTGAAATAATTCACAAAAATATGCGGATCATATCGTACAATGTAAACGGAATTCGTGCCGCTATAAAAAAAGGGTTAGTGGAATGGCTACAAACCAATCCGGCTGATATTATTTGTCTGCAGGAAACAAAGGCCACACAAGAGGATGTGGACTGTAAACCTTTTCATGCATTGGGTTACCAGGACTACTGGTTCAGTGCACAAAAAAAAGGGTATAGCGGTGTAGCGGTTTTTACCAAAATCAAACCTGATCACATTGAGTTAGGCAATGGACATGGACAAAGTGACGAGGAAGGTCGAGTAATTCAATTAGATTTTGGAACAACGCGCTTGATCAACGCTTATTTTCCCAGTGGTACCAGCGGTGATGAAAGACAACAATATAAGTACCAATGGCTGGACGAGTGTTTTACTTGGCTGGAGAAGCTGAAGAAAAAACATCCTCAACTTATTCTTTGTGGTGATTATAATATTGCGCATCAGGAGATAGACATTCACGATCCCAAAGGGAATAAAAATTCTTCTGGATTTCAACCGGCTGAGCGAGAATGGATGACTAAACTTTTTGAAAGCGGATGGATTGATACGTTCAGAAAAATCCATCCTGAGCCCCATCAGTATAGTTGGTGGAGCCAGCGTTTTCCCAGTGTACGATTACAAAATAAGGGGTGGCGTATCGACTATATCAATGTAACCACGGCGTTGGAGAAAAAAATCAAAGATGCTTACTTACTACCGATGATAAAACATTCCGATCATTGTCCTGTTTATCTGGAACTAAAAAAATAACCCATGTATATCTACAATGTAACGGTAAAAGTGGACCACACTATTGTCAAAGCGTGGGTGCATTGGTTAAAAAAAGAACATATACCCGAAGTGATCGGTACCGGGTGTTTCTCGACCGCAACAGTGCTGGAGCTGCTTGAAAACGTAGATGAGGAAGGATCCACTTTTGCAGTTCAATACAAAACGGACCGGCTGGAGGAATACAAACGGTATTTAGCTGAATTTGCACCCGGATTACGACAAAAAGGACTGGATAAGTGGGGTGATCGGTTTATTGCTTTTCGCACACTCATGAAAATCGTGGATTAAGGGTGTATAACCCCTTTTTTTATTTTTCCTCAATGAAAAAGCGGCTAAATTTGTCCCTCTTCACTTTTTAAAATTCAAAGCATGAATAAGGGAGATCTAATCAATAAGGTAGCAGATGATGCCGGTATAACCAAAGCACAAGCCAATGAAGCCATTGATTCGCTGATCGAGGCCATTGGAAAAACACTGAAGGGTGGTGGAAAAGTTACCTTGGTTGGATTTGGAACTTTTTCAGTTTCTAAACGTGCTGCTCGCAACGGAAGAAATCCTAAAACCGGAGAAACCATTAAAATCAAAGCCCGTAAAGTGGCTCGCTTCAAAGCTGGTAAAGAGCTGGCTGAGATGCTTTAATCTAAACACATAAACCACTAAATCAATACTACCATGGGAAGAGGTGATAAAAAAACCGCCAAGGGAAAACGCTTCAAAGGTTCATTCGGCAAGAGTCGTCCTGCCAAGGTTACCAAAAAAGCAGCCCCCAAAAAGAAAAAATAAAACGGTTTACCTGCTAAAGAAAAAGGAAGCATTGCTTCCTTTTTTTATTTTACGAGAGTTCCCACTTTGTCACCTGTCACTACTCGGCTGAGATTACCCGGCTCATTCATGTTGAATACAATAATAGGAAGCTTATTTTCCATGCATAATGTAAATGCGGTCATATCCATCACCTTCAACTGCTTGGACAAACACTCTGAAAAGCTGATTTCATCAAAACGGGTTGCTTTAGCATCTTTTTCAGGATCAGCCGTATAAATTCCATCTACCCGGGTTCCTTTTAAAATTACATCCGCCCCTATTTCAATGGCACGTAATGAACCCGCTGTATCGGTGGTAAAATAGGGATTACCGGTACCCGCACCAAAGATCACCACGCGGCCTTTTTGTAAATGCCGAATGGCCCTGCGACGAATATAGGGCTCAGCAATTTGCTCCATTTTAATAGCGCTTTGTAACCGCGTATAAACGCCAATTTTCTCCAATCCTGCCTGCAAGGCCATCCCATTGATAACGGTTGCAAGCATCCCCATATAATCACCGTGTGCACGTTCTATCCCGGTCTCCTGTTCGTTCATCCCCCTGTAAATATTTCCACCACCAATTACAACGGCCACCTGCACACCCAATTCTGTTATGGCCTTAATATCCTTTGCGTATTGGGAAATAATAGCGGTGTCAAAACCGAAGCTTTTATCTCCCATCAGGGCTTCGCCTGATAATTTCAATAAAACGCGCTTATAAACAGGTAACATGCAATGGGCTTTGGTGAACGAAGATAACCAAATTACGAGGCCAAAAAAAAGCGTCCGGAGATCCGGACGCCAGTATACCTTAAAAGAAGTAAGAATTAACCCAGTGCTACTCGCTTGAAGCTGGTTACTTTTACATCACCAGATTCTTTCAGGTAATCTCCTACTGATTTACTACCATCTTTCACAAAAGCCTGGGCAGTGAGGGTTTGCTCTTTAAAGAATGCCCCCATCTTACCTTCCGCAATCTTTGCGATCATCTCGGCAGGCTTTCCAGCCATTTTAGGATCCTGATTCATCAGTTCCACGACGATACTCTTTTCACGCTCGATTACTTCTGCAGGAACAGAAGCTGCATCAACGGCCACTGGATTAAGAGCAGCAATTTGCATGGCTACGTCTTTACCAGCTTCAGCAGCAGGTTTATCCATACCGACTAACACGCCAATACGGTAAGCTCCATGAATATAAGAAGCTACATAAGGAGCATCGATACGTTCAAATTTTGTCACCCCAATCTTTTCACCAATCGTAGCTAATTTCTCATCTACCAGTCCGGCAATAGTCAAGGCGCCAATTTTTACATTCATCAACTCATCGAGCGAGTTTACATTGTTAGCTATCGCAGCATCGGCAATGCTTTTTCCAAACGCTACGAAATCTGCATTCTTCGATACGAAATCAGTTTCGCAACTCACACAAACTACAATCCCTGTTTTATTATCAGCAGTTGTCTGTGCAATCACTACTCCTTCTTTTGCCTCGCGGTCGCTACGCTTTGCTGCAACTTTTTGACCTTGCTTACGCAACCAGTCAATGGCCGCTTCAAAATCACCATTTGTTTCAGTCAGTGCTTTACGGCAATCCATCATTCCGGCGCCGGTTGTCTGACGAAGCTTATTAATATCCTGTGCACTAATTGTTACGGTACTCATTTTGATTTATAATTTTTAGG
>VFQT010002389.1_pt1 | contig 19462 bp, 14 predicted proteins | sample 3512381 | NCBI WGS metagenome assembly VFQT01 (sample SAMN10412376, study PRJNA504923) | tailings metagenome | isolation source: Relicate 2 Philex TSF3 active mining site | place: Philippines: Tuba, Benguet | collected 2017-08-29
CCACATTTACCAGCATCCCTGCGTCACGCGCCAGCGTAGCGGGATTGCACGAGACATATACAATACGCGCGGGTTGCACATCAGGCGCCTGCTCTTTTGCTTCAGCGATGGCCTTGCACACCTCCATTGCACCCTCACGCGGCGGGTCGATCAGCATGCGATCAAATTTCCCCAACGCGCGCAGGTCGTCCAGCGTAAATTCGAACAAATTACGGCTGGAGAAAAAAGTTTTTTGATCCAGTCCATTCAACTTGGCATTACTCACTGCGCGCTCAGTCAGCGCAGAACTTCCCTCGATACCCAACACCTCCCGCGCTTGCGTTGCCAGCGGTAAGGTGAAGTTACCCAAGCCACAAAATAAATCTGCCACCCGATCAGTCGGCTGAACCTGCAGCAAGCGCAGCGCACGCGAGACAAGCACGCTGTTGATCTGGTGATTCACTTGAGTGAAATCCGTTGGCTTGAACGGCATTATCACGCCGAACTCAGGCAAGCGGTACTGCAGCGGGTGCTTTTGCGGATACCAGGGCATCGCCGTATCCGGCCCCTTGGTCTGTAACCACCACTCAATGCCCCACTGGTCGGCAAATGCTTTCAGCAGGTGCTCATCTTCGTTTGATAGCGGCGCCATGATTCGCATTACCAGTACGATCACCTGCTCATCCTGATGCTCAAATTTGAACTCGGCTTCACGCTCACCAACAGCCAACTCGATCTGCGGTAAACGATCACGTATCGATAGCGAACCGATCAGGCCACGCATCGGCTGCAGCATGGCAGACACTTTGGGCGGCAAGATCTCGCAAGTACGCATGTCAGCGATAAAACTCGATCGTCTTTCATGAAACCCGATCAGCACGCCGCCTTTTTTTTCAACGAACCGCACCGATAAACGCGCGCGGTAGCGATAGCCCCAGTCCGGGCCATGGATCGGTCGCAACACATGATGCGGCCGGACACGGCCAATATGAAACAAGTTATCTTCGAGCACACGCTGCTTGATCGCGACCTGCGCCGAAGGATGAAGATGCTGCATCGCGCAGCCGCCGCAAATACCAAAGTAATGGCACTTCGGCGAAGTGCGTAGCGCGGACGAACGCAATAACTCGGTTAACTCCGCAGCCTCCCACTTCGGTTTGCGGCGATACGATGTAAAACGCACCAACTCGCCAGGCAATGCGCCCTCGACGAAGATCACCTTGCCGGGCGAACCATCCTCATTCGGTAGATGGCCAACGCCACGTGCCTCCATATCAAGCGACGCGATCTCGAGTGTTGGCGTCATAGCAGCGCGTCCTTCCTCACACCACGCGCAGCAATCAGCTGCTTGAGACGCGATAAGCCGTCGTGCTGAATCTGTCGCACGCGCTCGGGGGAGACGCCGAGTTCTTCAGCTAGGGCTTCCAGAGTTGCCGGCACACCGTGATCCAACCCGTAGCGCCTCAAAATCACCATGCGGTGCTTGATCGGTATCGCATCGATCCATCGGCGTACCATCTGAACCATTTCCTGTTGCTCTACCTGCAACTCAGGCGACTGGCCGGCCACATCCGCGACCAGATCCAACACGCTGGCCTGCGTATCATGAGCGATTGGGATATCCAGCGACGACACCGGCTGCGCCATACCGAGAATATCTCGCACCTCATCCACGCTGCGCTCAACCAAGTGCGCGATATCTTCCAGCCGCGCATCGTGCTCACCATCCATTCGCGATTCAAGGTGGTACTTGGCTCGCAATACGGTGTTCAGCTCGCGCACTCTGTGCACGGGCAGTCGGATCATGCGCACCTGGCTCATAATCGCGCGCTCGATACTTTGCCGTATCCACCAGGTCGCGTAAGTTGAAAAACGGAAGCCGCGCTCGGGCTCAAACTTGCCAATAGCGTGCATCAAACCGAGATTGCCCTCCTCGATCAAATCAAGCAAAGCCAGCCCCCGATTGACATAGTGCTTGGCAATCGACACCACCAGCCTGAGATTGTGCTCGATCATGATCTGCCGCGCATCGAAATCACCTTGCGCGGCGAGCGTCGCGTAGTGACGCTCTTGCGATGGCGTTAGCAGTGGACGCGTACCGATACGGTTGAGGTAGTGCTGGGTGGTGTCGCTCGATAGCTCAGCATCCAGCAGCGAGCGAAACTCTTCAATGGGAACATGAGCGGCCTGATCTTCTTCAACCGGGTCGGCGTGCCCTCGAACACGCTCTTCAACACTCACCGGGTCGGCGTACTCTCGAACACGCTCTTCAGCACTCACCGGGTCGGCGTGCTCTTGAAAACTCTCTTGAACATTCGCTTGATCGCTCAAGCTGGACTGATCCATGCGCGAATGGCCAACGAGCTGATCAAGCGGCGTCGAACCCGTGTGCCCAGACGAATCAGTCATTTAACGACTCTGAAGAAACCCCATCGGATCAACTGCCTTTCCGAGTTGCCGAATCTCGAAATGCAGCCGCACCGACTCTGCATCTGAATCACCCATCTCGGCAATGCGCTGCCCTTTGGCGACCGTCTGGCCTTCCTTCACCAAAATCACTTTGTTATGGCCATAAGCAGAGGCCAAGCCATCGCGATGATCAATGATCACCAGGTTGCCAAAGCCGCGCATATTGTTTGCATACAAGACGGTACCTTCGCCAACGGCAACGATCGGTTGACCTGGCTGCCCAGCAATATCGATACCCTTGCGGGATGCATCAAAACTTCGAATCACCTTGCCTTCAGTCGGCCAAACGAAACGCCCCGCCGTAGGCGCAGTAGCAGTGGCAGTAGCGTCGGCTGGCTTACGCACGTCGTTCAATGCCTTGGCCGGCTCACCACGCTGCAACTCAGACCACGCCTGATCAGAGTAGGCGACCTTTTTACCTAACGGCCCGCTCTTGGTGCCGCCGGCAGGGCCCGGCGCGCGGGTCGGGTTCGCGCTGGCTGCATTCGCGCTGGCTGTGTTTGTATTGCTTGACGCACCGCTGCTGCCCGCTGTGTCAAGTGAGCGCATCTCCATCCCGGTATCGGTCGGCACACTTGCAACCCGATTATCTTCAGGCGGAATAATGCGCAGCTGCTGGCCAACGCGGATATCGTCGGGGTTGGTCAATCGATTCCAGTCACCCAGGTCGCGCACCGGCTGGTTGAATTGCCTGGCAATTTTTCCAAGCGTGTCGCCCTTCCTGACGGTGTAAAAACCAGGCGGATCTGCGGGTTCTGGTGCAACAGCAGCTGCCGGCGCTGCTGCGGGCTGCGTACTCTTGGGTTTGGCGCGGTTTGAGGTGCGGTCATCAATAGGTGCATTGGCCGGCATCTCCGCGCACCCGTGCAGCAACAGGGCAAAGCCGAGTAGCGAGATCAGTGTGATCGTGTTGATCCTCATCGTGGCTATTCCAACGGACTGTTTCAACGGTTATGACGCTAACCAAAGGTACCGGGTCGCATCGGCACAAAGTGACAAGGCTCGAGCAAGTCAGCCACCCACTCGTTGGGTTTGGTGCGCACCACTAACTTGAGCCGCTGCACACGTTGGCCGACCGGTGCAATCAGTCGCCCGCCCAACGCCATTTGATCCAAGAGTGCCTGCGGCACATCCAAGCCTGCCGCTGCCAGGATGATGCCATCGAATGGCGCGCACTGCGGTAGTCCCAACATACCATCGCCATAGTGCAGCCGCAGGTTGGGAATGCACAGCGCACGCAAGTTGCTGCGGGCGAGCTCGTGCAGCGGCCGCATGCGCTCAATCGAGTAAACCTCACCGGCCACCTGCGCCAACACTGCTGCCTGGTAGCCACACCCGGTGCCAATCTCAAGTACCCGCCCCAACTTACCCTCGACCCCTTCACGCATCACCTCGATCATGCGCGCGACGATCGAGGGCTTGGAGATAGTTTGGTGGTAGCCAATCGGTAAAGCGGTATCGACATAGGCCTGCGAGGCGAGCCCGGGCTCCAGGAAAAAATGACGCGGCACGCTTTCCATGGCCGCCAAAACTGCTACATCTTTGACGCCCTGCTGTGCAATACGGCGCACCATGGCTTTACGCACCGCCTCAGATACCAGCGGCGCATTGACAGCACCATCACCCATCGCAGCCGGACGCTGCGGCTTGCTAACAACGGTCGGCATAACGGTCGGCGCTGGTAGCGGCCGCGCAGCAGCCGCGCGCTCATTAACATTACGGGTTGCGGTTTGTGTGCTGCGGGTCCGGTGTTCTGCGGCCTTACTGCGACCCGACAGGCCGGTAACAAAATCCAGTGTCAGTGGAAACCGCTTTTTCGGTTGGCTTTCACTTTCGCTCATCCGATCACCGTCTGCAAGCGTTGCAACTGAGGACCATGCGTCAGATCGATTTGCAACGGCGTCACCGAGACCCAGCCCTGCTCAGTCGCATGAAAATCGGTACCCTCGCCGGCATCTTTCGCCTTACCTGCCGGACCAATCCAGAAAATCTCATTACCGTGAGGGTCAGTCGAGCGAATCACTGGCTCTGATTGATGCCGCTTGCCCAGCCGCGTCGCCACCACTTTATTGAGCGTGTCATACGGGCGGTTTGGAATGTTCACGTTCAGCAGAAAAGGCTTGCTCAGCTCGTCAAGCTGTCGCTGCACGATATCTTTCGCCAGCCGCGCGGCCGAGGCCAATTCCGCCCAGCCATGATCGACCTGAGAGAAAGCGATCGCCGAAATTCCGAACAAAAAACCTTCGGTAGCAGCAGCAACGGTACCGGAGTACAGCGTGTCGTCGCCCATGTTTTGGCCTTGGTTAATGCCCGACACCACGAGATCAGGTCGCTCGGCAAGCAAGCCAGTGAGGGCAATATGCACGCAATCGCTCGGTGTGCCGTTGATGGAGTAGTAGCCCTTGTCGGACTTCATCACGCGCAAGGGGCGGTCGAGCGTCAGTGAATTGGATGAGCCGGAGCGATTACTGTCGGGTGCCACCACCACGATGTCAGCAATCGAAGAGAGCTGATCAGCGAGGGCATTGATGCCGGGGGCGAGGTAGCCATCATCATTGCTGATCAAGATTTTCATCGCTGCGATTTTACCTTAACGCATCCCCGACACGGCACCGCTTTGATACCGCTCAACACGGCGGGCCGAGCAAAAAGCTCTCTACTTGCTTGAGATCGCGCGTTCGTGCAAACGGCGGCAGACTCTGCCAGATTCGACGGCCATAGGGTTTCGAGATCAGGCGCGGATCACAAATCATGAGCACGCCACGGTCATGCTCATCCCGAATCAAGCGGCCGGCGCCCTGCTTGAGCGCGATTATTGCCTCAGGCAGCTGGTGATGCATGAAACCATTTTGACCACGCCGCTCCATCTCGGCGATGCGCGCAGCAAGCACCGGGTCGTCGGGTGGTGCAAACGGCAGCTTGTCGATGATAACTACCGACAAAGCCTCACCGCGTACATCAACGCCTTCCCAAAAACTCTGGCTGCCGACAAGCACCGCGTTGCCGGCACTACGAAAACGCTCGAGTAATTCGGTGCGCCCCAGCTCTCCCTGAATCAGTAAAGGCCAGGCCAACTCTCGCTCGGCGATCAGGTCGCGCAGCCGCTCGCCGGCGCGCCTGACAGCTCGTAAGGTGGTGCAGAGCAGGAACGCACGACCGCCGGCCGCCTCGATCACCGGCAACGCGGCATCGACCACCGCCTCGGTATACGCCGGTGAATTCGGGTCGGGTAAATCGGTAGGTACATACAGCAATGCCTGACGCGCGTAATCGAACGGGCTCGGCCAACTCTTCGCCGTAGCAAGCTCTAAGCCCATTTGCGAAGTGAAGTGGGAAAAGTCATTTTTTGCCGCCAGCGTCGACGAAGTAAAAATCCAGGCGCGTGGCACACCTTCGCGTTGCTTATTGAAGATCGGTGCGATCGACAGCGGCGTTCGGTGCAGCTGCACGCTTTGCGAAAATGCTTCAACCCACAGCACATCCGCCTGATCAGACGCATGACTGGCAGAGGGGTGCCAGCGTCCCAGTGTCAGGCTAATCTCGGATGCACGCACGCGGCACTGCTCCAGCGTTTCGGCGCGCTCGGCCTGTGCAGCAAGCACCTCGGTCAGATGCGACAGCATCGCTTTCATATGCTCCAGCGCCGGAAAAAATGTACTGCTTTGGGCGATCTGCGCATAGGCCAGCTTTGCGCCCTCCACCGGCAGGGATAGCCGAAGATCACGCACCGCTTTCTCCACGCTGGCGACTTGCGCACCCCAATCCGCGCCATCACGGGCGTGGGTCAGCCCCTCGGCAAGTACATCGCGGCATAGCTCCATCAGCTGGCTGGTCGATACCGTCTCGCCAAAAAACAAGGTGGCGGTATCGGGAAGCTGATGCGCCTCATCAAAAATAATAGTGTTCGCGGTCGGCAGTAACTCGGCAACGCCGGTATCTTTGAGCGCCACATCCGCAAAAAACAGATGATGATTCACCACCACCACATCGGCCTGCTGCGCTTCGCGCCGTGCTTTCATCACGAAACAATCCTGGTAGTGCTTGCACTCCGCACCAACGCAGTTGTCTCGCGTTGAGGTCACTAAATTCCATACCGATGCGTTCTCGGGTACGCGTGACAGCTCTGATTTGTCGCCGCTACTGGTGGTTTTTATAAAGCGACCAATCTCGCGCAAATAGCCTACATCTTCACGCGCAGTCAGACGCCCGTTTTGCTGCGTACGCTCGAGATGAAAGTGGCAGACATAATTCGCGCGGCCCTTAAGCAGCGCAACACTCACCGGCGCATTCAAGGCCTTGCGCACCACCGGTAGATCACGCAAAAACAGCTGGTCTTGCAGATTACGGGTACCGGTCGAGATAATCACCTTGCCACCCCACAGCAACGCCGGAACCAGATAGGCAAATGTTTTGCCGGTACCGGTGCCTGCCTCGGCCAGTAGTGTCGATTGCGTTGCAATCGCCTGCGCCACTGCGCGTGCCATATCGGCTTGCGACTGCCGGGGCCGGAAATTCGGAATCTGCCCGGCTAATTTGCCGTTTGCATCAAACAGCGCAGTAAGCTCGGCATCGTGGACGCCGACATGCTCGCTGGTGACAGGGACGTCGCTCAAAATACGATCAAACGTCAGGCGGGAATATCCGGGACCAGCAACATCTTCAGCTGCAGAATCTGGTCTTTCAGCTGAAGCTTGCGCTTCTTCATGCGCGAGAGCAGCAAGTCATCCCGGTTAGGTAAATCAATCAACCGCGCAATTGCCTCGTCGAGATCGCGGTGCTCAATCTCCAGCATGACTACGCGCGACCGTAGCTGATCAGGGTCGAGGCTCATTGTCAGATGCCGGCGCAGCGGGTTGAGATGATGGCCCGGACTTAACAGCATCGGCGGCATTCGGCTCGCGCGACGAATCGGCCGCTTCCGGGCTGTCGGCATTACGCGCCTTACCTGTAATTGGAATCGACTTGGCGCGTTGCTCGGCAGCGCGGCGCTCACGATCGGCTACCGCTCGATCGCGCTCAGCTGCACGCTCGCGTCGCAACAACGCATTCGCCTCGACTTCGATTCGCCGAACCGCCTTGCTTGCACGCCTCTCGCTCTCGCGAAGCTCGATCAAACAAGACGATGTAAAAAACTGCGCGTAGCATTGCGCGCGCTGTCGGGCTACCCGTCGCTCGATCTCGCTGCGCGCTGCCGGAACCAGCGCAAGCGCCTGATTAGCGCGGTCAACCGAATCGATAGAGTCAGGCGGAAACTGCGTCGCCAGTGCCTGCTCGGCAGCGCCGCTAGAATCAAGCGGCTGCGCCGCAGCGAGCGCACAGATCGCAAACCCCATCAGCAACGCAGCAGGCGCCGCAAGAATTTTTCTCAGTGCCAAACAATATCCCGTTTCGTTTAATCAGCAGCGTGCTTGACCATCATGGCCGCCGACTTACGCCGATCACTCTCTTTATACTCGCGCGATTGCATCTCGACGATGCGCGACACCGAGCGCTGAAACTCAGTCGCAAAACTACCCTCGGTGAATAACTGCTCCGGTGCCACCTCTGCAGACATCAGCAACTTGATCCGGTGGTCATACAGCACGTCCACCAGCCAAGTAAACCGTCGCGCCTCCGAGGCCATCTCGGACGACATTTTCGGCACGTCCGACAAAATCACCGTATGAAACCGATGCGCAATCTCAAGGTAATCATTCTGTGAACGGGCAGTGCCACACAGCGTCGCAAAATCAAACCATACCACCCCGCCCGCACGCCGAATGCACAGAACATCCCGCGATTCTATCCTGATCTTGGGATCATCCTCAGCCGCGCCGGCAAGATCGGAAAAAGCATGCAGCAGCGCTTGCGTTGCAGCCTCGCCCAACGGCGTGTGATAAGCGGAAACCTGCTCCAGGATGCGCTTTCGGTAGTCGGTTCCTGCATCAACATTCAAGACATCGAGCTTATCTTTAAGCAAAGCAATTGCCGGCAGCAGTCGATCGCGATGCAATCCATCCGGATACAGCATATCGGGCGCGTAATTAGAGGTCATCACGAACGACACACCATGGTCGAAGAGGGGCTGCAGCAAGTTGTACAGAATCATGGCATCCGCAATATCGGAGACATGAAATTCATCAAAACAAATCAGCCGGTAGCGCTGCGCAATATGCTCTGCGACCACCTGCAAAGGATCTTCCACATCTTTTTGTTCATCCAATGCATGGTGCACTTCACGCATGAACTCATGAAAATGTATGCGGGTCTTGCGTTGCACTGGTACGACCGCATGAAAACAATCCATCAGAAACGACTTGCCACGGCCCACGCCACCCCAGAGATAGACACCGCGCGGAATATCCGGATGACGCAACAGCTTGGTCAAGCGTGTTGCGCGTTTAGAACGATAAGCAACCCACTCGTCATACAAGCGCTGCAGCCGATCGACTGCGGCGCGCTGCGAGTGATCCGAGCGGTAGCCGCGCTCGGCTAGCGCCAGCTCGTAGTACTCGATCACATTCATCGCGCGTCGCCCGCCGGGGTCAAATCCACCGTCAGCTGCGCAGGATAGCGCTGCTTGCTCGAGCCCAAAGGGAAACCGAATCCCATCGACACCCCCACGCCGCTGCTCGTACCAAAGCTGCCGCCACCCACACCAACACTGACCCGCGTGCCGCTATTCGATAAAGCCCCAACAGGTAGCCGGTAGATCACTTCGGAAGATCGATACCCGGGGTGATTGCAGACCACACGCAAATCGCCGTTCGGTTCACCAAGCATGACCATACCCGGCGTTGTGACTTGCCAGCTTCCCGAGAGATTACTCACCACACACTCGGCACCGGAGAGTGGTTTGCCCTGCGCTAACGTCACCACCTGCAGCTGACCTGCCGGTGGCGCAGGCTGCGTAGCGCACGCCGCCAATGTCATGACCAAGGCGCAGAGCAAAAAGGCACGGCGCGTAGCCGTGCCCTCGTGCGATCGGTGATCAGTGCACCGCGCGCGCATGGCCTTAGAAATTAAGCGCGCGCTTGTCGACCGCCAGCGCCGCTTCTTTGGTCGCCTCGGAAAGCGTGGGATGGGCATGACAGATACGCGCAATGTCTTCTGCCGAGGCACGAAACTCCATCGCCACCACCGCCTCGGAAATCAACTCGGAGGCCATCGGGCCAACGATGTGCACCCCCAAAATTTCATCGGTGTGCGCATCAGCCAAAAACTTCACCAAACCGGAAGTATCACCAAGTGCGCGCGCGCGGCCGTTGGCCATGAACGGAAAGCTACCCGCTTTGTAGGCAACACCCGCTGCTTTGAGTTGCTGCTCGGTTTTACCCACCCAGGCGATCTCCGGCGCGGTGTAAATCACCCAGGGCACGGTATCGAAGTTCACGTGTCCGTGCTGCCCGGCGATTCGCTCGGCCACTGCCACGCCCTCTTCCTCCGCCTTGTGCGCCAGCATTGGCCCGCGCACCACATCACCCACCGCCCAGACGTTCGGCAAATTGGTTTTGCAATGATCGTCCACCGCAATAAAGCCACGCTCATCAAGCTTTAAGCCGACTGCATCAGGATGCAGCCCGTCGGTATTGGGTACCCGACCAATCGAGACAATCAGCTTATCTACTTCAAGCACTTGGGCAGCACCGCTGGCATTGGCGTACTCAACACGTACCCCTTTACCCACTTTTATATTGCCGATCTTCACGCCCAGCTCAATCGCCAAACCTTGTTTCGTGAATAGCTTATGCGCTTCGCCGGCAACCGATTCATCGACCGCACCCAGGAAGGTTGGTAACGCCTCAAGAATAGTCACCTCTGCACCCAGCCGGCGCCACACACTACCCATCTCAAGACCAATCACACCCGCGCCAATAACGCCTAATTTTTTTGGCACGCTGTCGATCTCGAGTGCACCGGTGTTCGACAACACAAGCTGCTCATCAAAGGGCACGTTCGGTAATGCGCGTGGGTTAGACCCAGTCGCAATGATGATGTGCTTGCCGATGACAGATTCATTCGAAGGTGTTGATACGGCAATCTCGTAAGTACCTGCATCGGCCTTAACAAATGAGGCACGGCCATGCAGGAAGGTTACCTTGTTCTTCTTGAACAGATACTGAATACCGTCATTGTTTTGTTTGACCACGGTATCTTTGCGGCCCAGCATCTGCGCAAGGTTGAGCTTCACACCCTTGACCTCAACACCATGCTCAGCAAGACCGTGCTGCACATGCTCGAAATGCTCCGAAGATTGCAGCATTGCTTTGGAAGGAATACAGCCGACATTGGTACACGTTCCGCCGAGTGCCGGGCCACCCTTGGCGTTCTGCCAGGCGTCAACACACGCTACCGACATGCCCAATTGTGCTGCGCGAATCGCAGCAATGTAACCACCCGGGCCGCCACCAATCACGACCACATCAAATTGCTTCGCCATGGCCGCTCCTTACAAATCGAGCAGCAGACGCGCCGGATCTTCCAGCGCCTCTTTCATCGCGACCAGTCCGAGCACTGCCTCACGACCATCAATAATGCGGTGGTCATAAGAGAGCGCCAGGTAATTCATCGGCCGGATAACAATCTGCCCGTCTTCCACCACCGCGCGCTCTTTGGTCGCATGCACACCCAGAATCGCTGATTGCGGTGGGTTGATAATCGGCGTAGACAGCATCGAACCAAACACACCACCATTCGAGATGGAGAAAGTACCGCCGGATAATTCATCCAGCGTCAGTTTTCCATCTTTGGCTTTGGTCCCGAACTCGCCGATTTTTTTCTCAATGTCTGCAATCGACAGTTGATCGACATTACGCAGAATAGGCACCACCAAACCGCGTGGCGAACCAACGGCGATACCGACATCAAAATAGCCGTGGTACACAATATCGTTACCATCGACGGATGAATTAAGGATCGGATACTTCTTCAGCGCTGCCACCGCAGCTTTCACAAAGAACGACATGAAACCAAGTTTCACGCCGTGCTCTTTTTCAAACTTGTCTTTGTACTTGTTACGCAGGTCCATCACCGGCTGCATGTTCACTTCATTGAACGTGGTGAGAATAGCGTTAGTCGCTTGCGACTCAAGCAGGCGCTCAGCGATACGTGCACGCAAACGACTCATCGGCACACGCTGCGCGGGGCGATCACCCAAATCCAGGCCGATCTCGGCGGGCACCTGCGGCAGAGCGGCACGGGTTGCGGCAGCAGAGGTGGTTGTGGCAGGGGTGGCGCTCGGCTTAGGCTGTGACAAGGCCTGAATCACATCACCCTTGGTCACGCGCCCATCTTTGCCCGTACCGGTAACTGCAGAGGCAGACATCTGATTCTCTGACAGCATCTTGGCGGCGGCAGGCATTGCAATCGTGCCGGATGACGCAGGTGCTTTGGCAGCGGGCGCGGAACTTGGTGCGGACGTCGCTGCCGCAGGCGCGCTCGAAGGTGCACTTGAACTTGCGGTGGCTTCGGTATCGATTCTGGCGATGATCTCGCCCGACACCACAGTACTGCCGTCGGGCTTCACAATCTCGACCACAACACCTTGCGTTGGTGCGGGCAATTCAAGCACGACTTTATCGGTCTCGATATCGATCAGATTTTCGTCGCGGGCGACTGCTTCGCCTACTTTTTTATGCCAGCTTAACAGCGTCGCCTCGGCGACAGATTCAGATAACTGCGGGACGTGTACTTCAATAATGGCCATTACCTACTCCGTTTCGGGTTTGTCACACAGGCCAGCGGCTTCCACCGGCCTGCGGGGTCTTTACTTGGTTAAAACAAAACCTTTCAGCTTAGAGAACGCGGCATCGATCAAGGATTTTTGCTGCGCGTAGTGTTTGTCGTAGTAGCCGACAGCGGGTGACGCCGACGCCGGCCGACCGGAATAGGCGAGCTTTTGCCCGTCATTCAGGTTCTCGAGAATGTTGTGCTGTATCTGGAACCACGCGCCCTGGTTTTGCGGCTCGTCTTGCACCCAAACCAGCTCACTGAAATTAGGAAACTTGGCGAGCTCAGTCGCCAGCGCCTTATGCGGGAACGGATACAACTGCTCGACCCGAATGATCGCTACATCATTTGCATTGCGCTCTTTGCGCGCATTAACCAGGTCGTAGTAAACCTTGCCGGAGCAAGCCAGCACGCGCTTGACTTTTTTAGCCTCCAGCTTGGTATCCACTTCGCCGATCACGGTATGGAACGAGCCTTTTACCAGCTCCGACAATGGCGAACCCGCATCTTTATTTCGCAGTAGCGACTTGGGCGTAAAAATCACCAGCGGCTTGCGGAACAAGCGAATCATCTGCCGCCGCAGCAAATGGAAAATCTGCGCCGCCGAGGTTGGCTGCACCAGCTGCATATTGTTATCAGCAGCAAGTTGCAGGAAGCGCTCGATGCGCGCCGATGAGTGCTCTGGCCCCTGCCCTTCATAACCGTGCGGGAGCATCATGACCAGGCCCGAAGCACGGCCCCACTTCACTTCACCCGAGGCGATGAACTGATCAATCACCACCTGCGCGCCATTGGCGAAATCACCAAACTGCGCTTCCCAGATTGTGAGCGTATTCGGCTCGGCAGTAGAGTAGCCGTACTCAAAGCCCAGCACCGCCTCTTCCGACAGCACTGAATCGATCACTGTAAACGGCGCCTGCTGATCAGAGACATGCTGTAACGGGATGTAATTACCTGCATCCCATTTCTCGCGGTTCTGATCATGCAGCACCGAGTGCCGGTGCGTGAAGGTGCCACGACCTGCGTCTTGACCGGTAATACGCACCGCGTAGCCCGATGACACCAGCGAAGCAAACGCCAGATGCTCGCCCATGCCCCAGTCAAGATTAATCTCGCCCCGACCCATTGCGGCGCGATCAGCCAACACTTTTTCTACCAGCGGGTGCAACTTGAAATTATCGGGAACGGTGGTGATGCGCTCCGACAGTCGCTTCAACTCAGTTGCGGGTACCGAGGTATCAGCTGCATCCGTCCATTTGCGATTCAGGAAAGGCAACCAGTCAACTGCAAACTTGTTTTTGTAGTTGGAGATTACCGGGTCAACCGTTTGCTTACCCTCATCCATCGCCTGACGGTAGTCCTTCACCATCTGATCGCCGCCATCGGACGGAATCACCCCTTGTGCAGCGAGTTTGTCAGCGTACAGCTTGCGCGTGCCCGGGTGCTGCGCGATTTTTTTATACATCAGCGGCTGTGTCAGCGCAGGCGTATCTTGCTCGTTATGACCAAGCTTGCGGAAGCAGACAATATCGACCACCACATCTTTATGAAACTGCATACGGAAATCGAGTGCGATTTGCGTAGCGAACACCACCGCCTCGGGATCATCACCATTCACATGCAGCACAGGCGCTTCGATCATCTTGACCACATCCGAGCAGTACAAGGTTGAACGTGAATCACGCGGATCAGACGTCGTAAAACCAATCTGGTTGTTAATGACAATATGTACGGTACCGCCGGTGCCGTAGCCACGCGTTTGCGCAAGGTTGAGCGTCTCCATGACAACGCCCTGACCGGCGAATGCTGCATCGCCATGCACTTGTACAGGGAGTACTTCCTTGCCCTCTTTATCACCGCGCCTGTCCATACGCGCCTTGGCCGAACCCTCCACCACCGGATTCACGATCTCAAGGTGAGAGGGGTTGAACGCCAGCGACAAATGCACCGGGCCGCCCGGGGTCGACACATCAGATGAAAAACCTTGGTGGTACTTCACATCACCCGCCGGTAAATCATCGGCGTGCTTGCCCTCGAACTCCGCGAACAAATCATGCGGCATCTTGCCGAGAATATTGACCAATACATTCAGACGGCCGCGATGCGCCATGCCGATCACAATCTCTTGCACACCCTCGCTACCGGCGCGCTGAATCAGTGTATCGAGCGAGGCAATAAAACTCTCACCGCCTTCGAGCGAGAATCGCTTCTGGCCAACATACTTGGTGTGCAGGTAGCGCTCCAAGCCCTCGGCGGCGGTAATGCGATCAAGAATGTGCTGTTTCTGCTCGGCGCTGAAGGCGCCCGCAGCGCGGGTCGATTCGAGTTTTTCTTGCATCCAGCGCTTCTGCGCCGGATCGGTCATGTACTGAAATTCGGCACCGATCGAGCGGCAATAAGTGTCACGCAAGGCCTGCAACAGGTCGCGCAGCGAGGCTGTCTCGGGTCCGAAATAGGTATTGCTGATATTAAAAACCGTGTCGAGATCGGCATCGCTGAATCCGTAAAACGGCGGCTCGAGCTCGGGAATATTGGGGCGCTCCTGGCGCTGTAGCGGGTCGAGATTGGCCCATTGCGTACCCAGGAATCGGTAGGCAGCGATCAGCTGAGTCACAGCGACGCGCTTGCGGCCCATCTCTGCATCGGCAGAGGCACTCACGGTACGGATCGGGCCGCGTTTGGCGCGCTCAGCAAACGAGGCGACTACACTGGCATGCGGCACATCGGGTCGGTCAGAGCCATCAACCGCAGGCACATGCTGCATGGCGTCGAAGTAAGTTCGCCAGTTATCAGGTACTGCGCCGGGATTAAGAAGATAGGCCTCGTACAATTCTTCCACGTACGGGGCATTGCCTCCAAACAGATAGGAGTTGGAGAAATATTGCTGCATCATCGCTGCTCACCTTTCTTCGCGCTTCGCGAAGTAAAAAGCGGGTTAATCAACCCTCCGCACTGCGGCCACACCGCGTTACGGTTTGCAAAAAATTGCGGGAAGGACGTTTCGAATCGCCCGCACGCCCAGCGTGCGAGCGACACCGAAGGTTAACACAATCACCACGGAAAGCAGCAGACTGCGCAGGAGATTTTATGTATTACCCGGCGCGCCATGCCGTACTTTCGACAAAAAAAAAGCGGGCAATTGCCCGCTCTGATACTCAACACAAGTACGCTGATCAGCGCTTGGCCAGAGGCGGTACGTCGCGTCGCTCTGCACCGACAAACAGCTGGCGTGGACGGCCAATTTTCTGCTCGGGATCGGAGATCATTTCCTTCCACTGAGCGATCCAACCCACGGTACGGGCCATCGCAAAAATACCCGTGAACAGCGACACCGGAATGCCCAGCGCCGACTGCACAATACCGGAGTAGAAATCAACATTGGGGTAGAGCTTGCGCGACACGAAGTAGTCGTCTTCCAAGGCAATTTTCTCGAGCGCCATCGCCAATTTGAACAGCGGGTCATTTTGCAGACCCAACTCGTTAAGCACCTCGTGGCAGGTCTCGCGCATGAGTTTTGCGCGCGGGTCGTAGTTCTTGTAGACCCGGTGGCCGAAGCCCATCAGCTTCACATTAGAATTTTTATCTTTGACCTTGGCGACGAACTCACCAATCTTCTCGACACCACCGTCGCGGTGAATATCTTGCAGCATCTGCAGCGCGGCCTCATTGGCACCACCGTGCGCAGGGCCCCACAAGCAGGCGATGCCGGCCGCGATACACGCAAACGGGTTCGCACCCGACGAGCCGGCCAAACGCACCGTCGATGTTGACGCGTTTTGCTCATGATCGGCATGGAGAATCAGAATACGATCAAGCGCGCGCACCAGCACATCGTTGACTTTGTAATCTGCCGCCGGAGTCGCGAACATCATGCGCATGAAGTTGGCGCTGTACGACAACTCATTACGTGGATACACAAACGGCTGACCAACCGAGTACTTGTAGGCCATCGCAACCAGCGTTGGCATCTTCGCTACCAAACGAATCGCCGACACATCGCGGTGCTTGGGGTCATTGATATCGAGCGAGTCGTGATAGAACGAGGCCAGCGCGCCCACCGTACCTACCAGCACTGACATCGGATGCGCATCGCGACGGAAACCGCGGAAGAAAAACTGCATCTGCTCATGCACCATGGTGTGGTTAGTTACCGTGGTCTCAAACGCCGCTTTCTGGGTGGCATTTGGCAACTCACCATGCAGCAGCAGGTAGCAGGTTTCCAGAAAATCGCAATTCACTGCGAGTTGTTCGATCGGATAGCCGCGATACAAAAGCTCGCCCTTGTCGCCGTCAATATACGTAATCGATGAATTACAGGCAGCGGTCGACATGAAGCCGGGGTCGTAGGTGAACATGCCGGTCGAGCCATACAGCTTGCGAATATCCAATACATCCGGCCCAATGGAGCCTGAGTACACGGGAAACTCAATCGATGGCGAACCATTGGAAAAAGACAGCGTTGCTTTCACATCAGACTGTTTCATGACTTCACTCTCAACTCGAAATAATGGTTAACGGCACACTACATTCCAACGTTACCGGCTACGCTTGGCGCAGGCGAGCCAGTAATTCATTCACATGCTGACCGGCAAGCGCCTGATCAGGTTCGGCGCGACCCAGCAGCAGGTCGAGCAAGTCATTGTCGGAGAGGTCCAGCAGCTGGGTGAATGCATCAACCTCGGTATCTGTCATATCGACTTCATGCGCGTCAAGAAAACGCGTCAGAATCAGATCATTTTCCAGCAAGCCACGCCGACTGCGCCAACGGAGTCGCGCGCGCCGGGTCGGGTCATCCTGATGCCGCACGCCTTCCATGATCACACTGCGCGACGAACCATCAATTCTTTGATCTTGCCGATCGCCTGATTCGGATTCAACCCTTTCGGGCAAACATCAACGCAGTTCATGATCGAGTGGCAGCGGAACAAACGGTAAGGATCTTCCAAGTTATCCAGACGCTCACCGGTGGCCTGATCGCGGCTGTCTGCAATAAACCGGTAGGCCTGCAACAAGCCGGCTGGGCCAACGAATTTATCCGGGTTCCACCAGAACGAGGGGCACGATGTCGAGCAGCAGGCGCACAGAATGCACTCGTACAAACCATCGAGCTCTTCGCGCTCTTCAGGCGTCTGCAGACGCTCACGCTCCGGCGGTGGCGTATCGTTGATGAGGAACGGCTTGATGGAGTGATACTGCTTGAAGAAGTTCGTCATATCGACGATCAGGTCGCGTATTACCGGTAGGCCGGGCAACGGTCTGAGCACTATCGGTTGCGTCAACTCGTTGAGGTTGGTAGTGCAGGCAAGCCCGTTCTTGCCGTTGATGTTCATAGCATCCGAGCCGCACACACCCTCACGACACGAACGACGCAGTGCGAGCGAGTCGTCGGCGTCGGCCTTGATACGCTGCAAAGCGTCGAGCAGCATCTTGTCGGTATCTTGCAGCTCGACCGTCAGATCCTGCATGTAGGGCTTGGCGTCCTTATCAGGATCGTAGCGATAGATCTGGAATTTGACTGTGCGTGGCATGTGGTGTGTCCTGCGATCAGAAAGTACGGGGCTTGGGTTTAAAGGTATCTACGGTGAGCGGCTTGGTCACCACCGGTTTGTAGTCGAGTCGATTACCCTCAGAGAACCACAGCGTGTGCTTCATCCAGTGCTCATCATCGCGCTGAGGGTGGTCGCTGTGCGCGTGTGCGCCACGCGACTCATGACGCGCGGCTGCAGAGTACATAGTCGCCTTCGCGGTCTCGATCAGGTTATCGAGCTCAAGCGCTTCAACGCGCGCAGTGTTAAACACCTTGGATTTATCTTTGAACGAGACATGCTTACGGCGCTCGTCGAGTTCGGCAATCATTGCAACGCCTTCATCCAGCAGCGCCTGGGTCCGGAACACGCCGCAGTGCTGCTGCATCACCTTGCGAATATCACTCGCTACGCTTTGTACACGCTCGCTACCGGTCGAAGACTCCAGGTGCGACAAGCGCTCAAGCGCTAAGTCAGCACCATCGGCTGGTAAGTCTTGGTGGCTTTGCTCTTTCAACTTCGCGGCGACAATATGGTTACCCGCCGCACGCCCGAACACTAACAAGTCGAGCAGTGAGTTGGTACCCAAGCGGTTGGCACCGTGCACCGAAACACAGGCACATTCACCAATCGCGTACAAACCGTTCACGATCTCTTGAGAACCATTCTTTGGCGCGACAACCTGGCCGTGAATATTGGTCGGGATACCACCCATCTGGTAGTGAATGGTTGGCACCACCGGAATAGGCTCTTTGGTCGCATCCACGTTGGCAAACTTGTGGCCGATCTCCAGAATCGATGGCAGGCGCTTGCGTATCGTGTCGGCGCCAATGTGGCGCAGATCGAGCAGCACATGATCTTTGTGCGGGCCACAACCACGACCTTCCTTGATTTCCTGGTCCATAGAGCGCGATACGAAATCACGCGGCGCGAGATCTTTCAGCGTCGGCGCGTAGCGCTCCATGAATCGTTCACCGTTGCTGTTGATCAGTATGCCGCCCTCGCCGCGCACACCCTCTGTAATCAGCACACCTGCGCCGGCCACACCGGTGGGGTGAAACTGCCAGAACTCCATATCTTCAAGCGGTAAACCAGCACGTGCCGCCATACCCATACCGTCACCGGTATTGATGAAAGCATTGGTCGATGCAGCCCAGATACGACCCGCGCCACCCGTCGCAAACACCGTGGTCTTTGCCTCGAGGATAGCCAGCTCGCCGGTTTCCATTTCCAAGGCAACCACGCCAACCACGTCACCCTGCTGATTACGAATCAGATCGACTGCCATCCACTCCACGAAGAAATGGGTTTTGGCGCGCACGTTACGCTGATACAGCGTGTGCAGCATAGCGTGGCCGGTCCGGTCGGCAGCGGCACAGGCACGTTGCACTGGCTTCTCGCCGAAGTTAGCGGTGTGACCACCAAACGGGCGCTGATAGATTGTGCCGTCCGGGTTGCGGTCAAAAGGCATGCCGAAATGCTCCATCTCGTACACGACTTTCGGCGCCTCGCGGCACATAAACTCGATCGCGTCCTGGTCGCCGAGGTAGTCCGAGCCCTTGACGGTATCGAACATGTGCCAGTACCAGTTGTCTTCGCTCATGTTGCCGAGCGACGCACCAATGCCGCCCTGTGCCGCCACGGTGTGCGAGCGCGTGGGAAACACCTTGGTGAGCACTGCCACGCTCCAGCCGGCCTGGGCCAACTGCAACGAACAGCGCATGCCGGCACCGCCGGCGCCGATGATCACCGCGTCGAACTTGCGCCGCGGCAGGTAGTAG